>TARA_B110000438_G_scaffold29060_1_pt1 | contig 21893 bp, 20 predicted proteins | sample TARA_B110000438 | Tara Oceans TARA_B110000438 (sample SAMEA4398413) | marine metagenome | biome: Polar Biome; feature: [MES] marine water layer (ENVO:01000295) within the mesopelagic zone...; material: water (ENVO:00002006), including particulate matter (ENVO:01000060) such as...... | reverse complement strand
ATTTCTATTTCAGTAACCATAAAACTCTAAACTATCAGTTTGAGAGCGGGATAAAAATCAAACGGCGGTTTTTTTTAAAAGAAATTTAATTGCAGACATAGTAAAATTAGAATTAAAGTTTGAAATCCAGCAGCAATGTCATCTAGCAAAATACCGTGCCCACCTTCTATATTTTCGAAATCTTTTGCAGGCCATATTTTCAAAACATCAAATACTCTAAATGCAATAAATGATACAATCCAAATTTGTGGTGTAATTTCATTATTCAGAATTATTAGAAAACTTATTGGAACTAAATAACCAATAACCTCATCAAGTACATAAATACCAGGATCTTTTCCATATTTTTCCTCACACCATGGAGCAACTTTTAAGCCTATATAATACATAAATAAACTCATGATGAGCAAAAGATATCCCGAATATAGTTCTATATTTTCAACAATTAAGTATGCTAATAATAAGGATCCAAAAGAACCAAATGTTCCTGGAGCTACAGGGGCTCTTCCCAAAAAGAAGAAAGAAACAATACCTTCATTTATTAAATCTTTAGATTTAGTCATCTTTAGCTTCTCTCCAGAAATGCAATACTCTTTGAATTACAGTTAGATTACCTAGTATGGCTAAGGACGCTACAACAAATGTAATAATAATTTCTACATTATCCATCAATTCTCCAATTAAAAGCCCTATTCCCAAAATAAATAATCTTTCAGGTCTTTCAATAATTCCAATTCCTTCTTGTGAAATTCCTAATCGCTCTGCGGCTGCGCGAGCATAAGATGTTTGAAAAGCCCCAACTAAAGCAGCTATTGCCCACATTTCACCAGATATAAACTCTATTCCTTCTATTGGTTTCATCCATCCTCCTAGTATTAACGCTCCAAAAGCAATACAATCAGCATACCTGTCTAGAACTGCATCAAGGTACCCGCCTCTTTTCGTAGTTGTTCCAGTCGTTCTAGCAACTAATCCATCAGCTCCATCAAACAGAGAGGCAATAAGCCCAATAAGAAATGCAAAGTATATTTCTTTGTTGTAAATAAACCATGCCGCTCCGAAGGTAAGAAAGAGCCCCATCACAGTAATATGATTTGGCTTAATTCCTAATTTACCTATGAATATAGCCACTGGTTTCAAGAGGCGTTCGGCACTATTCTTCAATGTTTTACTAAGCATATAGCCAATAAGCCACGGGAGTGGTTCTTTTAGTCCCTTGCGCAATAAGCCCATTATACATGGACCGTGACTTGTTAAAACAGCAATTGAAATATACTTTAGAAGGCACTGATTTTGATGATCAGGGAGAGCTTTATAGAGGAAAAGTTCGAGATAATTATGTCAATGAAGATACCATAACTATGGTAACTACAGATAGAATCTCTGCATTTGATAGAGTTCTAGGAACCGTTCCATTCAAGGGCCAAGCCTTGGTTGAATTAGCAGACTGGTGGTTTGGGGAGACTGCAGATATTGTCGCCAATCACGTAATGAGGCGCCCTCATCCAAATGTATGGACAGTTAGAAGATGTGATCCGATACAGGTGGAAATGGTAGTTAGAGGATATATTACTGGAGTTACTTCGACATCAGCCTGGACAGCTTATGACAAAGGCGATCGGAATTTTTGTGGTAATGAATTACCTGATGGAATGAGAAAGAATGAAAAATTACCCGAACCAATCATTACTCCCTCAACTAAGGCAGTACAAGGTGAACATGACGAGTCAGTAACGCCTTCAGAATTGTATAAAAGAGGAGTAATAGATCCCGCACTGTTCAAAGAATTATCTCGAATTTCAATGAGATTATATGAAAGAGGAGTATCTCGAGCAGCTGATAAGGGTTTGATTTTTGTTGATACTAAATATGAGTTTGGTATTTCTAAAGGAAAAATAATGTTAATGGACGAAGTAAACACTCCAGATTCTAGTCGTTATTGGATGGCTGATGATTATGAAAAGCGGTTTGAAAAAGGTGAAGAACCACGAAAACTAGATAAAGAATATGTAAGAACTTGGTTAGCCGACAAAGGATTTACTGGAGACGGTAAACCACCTAAATTAACAGACACTCTAAGAGTTGAAGCAGCTGCCAGGTATATGGAAGTGGTAGAGTCATTTACAGAAGAACCAATGCAACTTGAAGTAGGTCCTGTTGATGAATCGATATACTCCATACTAAATCCATTTGCTTATTAGCTTCAATAGTCAACTTTATATCCGAACCTTAAAACTGACATTATCCCAAGGTATGTACAACATACATTAACGAGTTAAGCATGGCTCAAAAAAAGAATAGAACACAGGGAAAGCCCAAATCGGAAATTAAATTAGCCGAGGAGCGTTTTCAAAATTGTGTTGTTAAGCGAAATAATTTCAATGACGAAGCTCGAGCATTAAGAGATGAAAGAAATTCATTACATGATCAACGTAACAAGGTCATGGAGGGAATTATGACTCATCGCGATGAGATGAAAGCAAATACAACAATTAAGGTTAAACATCAAAATTTACGTAATAGTGCTCAAGACAAAGCTAAACAATTAATTGGACTTAAGCAACAAAAAAGGAAAGATAAAAAAGGTGATAAATCACTTAAAGATACAGTTCAAGCCTTACATTCTGAAATTCTTAATTTAGAAAAGCGAAGAGAGACTACTGAAATGCCTATTTCTAAAGAAAGAGAAGTAATGGATAAACTATCTATATTGAGGCGAAGTTTAGGAGATCAAGAAGGAGTTTTATCAACACAAGAACACATTGATGCCGAAGTATCTGAATTGGATACCACAATAGATTCTGAATTTTCTAGAGCAGATGAAGAACACAAGACAGTCGTAAATATGGCTAGACTCAATAAGAAAATTTACAAGAAAGTTACTGTGTTAATGAAAGAAGCCTCTCATCTTTCAACTGAAGCTGATAAAAAGCATAAGGAATTTGTAGACTGTAGAAAGAAAGCTGACAATCAACATACGAAAGCTATGGAAATGCTTGAAACATTACGTACACATCGTAAAAGCGAAAGTGATGAACGTCAAGCTCGTTGGAAAGTTGTTAAGGACCATCGTCAGAATATCAAAAAAGAGTTATATGATCCAAAGAAATTAGATAATGTTGCAGATGACGCACTTCAACAATTAATGTCTGGTGGTAAAATCACACTATAATGGATTCAATAATTTTGGCAGGGGGTTTTGCCAAAAGAATGTGGCCTCTTACTAAGAATACCCCTAAACAATTATTAGATGTAGCAGGCAAACCAATGCTTACACACGTTCTCAAATCTCTCGAAAAAATAAACCCAGAAAGAGTAATTGTATCTGTTAATAGTTTTTTTGAATCTAATTTTAAGAATTTTTTGAAAGATTATAAAGGTCCATTAAATCTTGAATTATTTGTAGAGTCTAGTAATAATGAAGAAGAGAAATTGGGTGCACTTGGTGCATTAAATCTACTTTTTTCTGAATTTTCAATCAAAGGGCCTGTTTTTATTGCAGGAGGTGATAATCTTTCGAATTTTGATTTAAATCGAATGGTAGAACAATATCAAAAAACTAAGAAAGATGTTATTGGATTATATGATGTTGAAGATATTGAATTAGCGAAGCTCTACGGAATTGCAGAAACTAGTAATGATAGCATTATTGATTTCTATGAAAAACCAAATGACCCCAAATCAACTTTGGCCGCAACTGCATATTGGTTATTATCAGAGGAAGGAATTACTAATTTTTTAGATTATATTAATTCTGGAGGAGATCGTGATGCACTTGGTAATTTTTTGAATTGGAATATTAAAAAAACCGATGTCAAATCGGTTTCATTTCAAGGTATTTGGTATGATATTGGAGATTTAGACTCATATACAACTGCTCAAAATTGGCTTTCAAATTAACCCGAGGGCTTTTTTAGAACAGCTTTGTCCTGATTATAATGGCAACTGATCTTTCATTACTTGGAGAAGTTTTTGTTATCAGTTCCTTATTTTTATTGGCCATAGGTTATTATATTTCAGAAAGAGAGCATGTTTTTCTTGGAAGACGTTTTCCTACAAAAATAGGAAATCAGTTTAGCATTTTAGGGTGGGTATCTTTAGGTTTTTTTTGGTGGATTCAAGTAGAGTATTACATCCTCATAAAAGATCCAGTCAATGCTTTAATTTGTGCGGCAGCAGTCCCATTCTTTGGTTATTTAGCTTATCATGAATATCTAAGTATACTTTGGAAATCCAGCTATGAGCCTTTACGGTGGTTAGCAGCTATGACGGTTGTAGCAGGCGGTATCTATTTCTTTGTAGAAAGAGTCCCTTTGCTTGCTGGTTGGTTAATACATTTAGTGGCCGAACAATCAATATGGTTTCTTGATATTTTTGGTATTGAGAATAAGCTTGGCCCAATAGATTATGGTGAGGGGTCTAAAATTTACCGTTCAGGATCAGAACATGAAGAAGTCAGAGTGTCCATTGAAGGAGATAGTTGGAAAGATCCTCTTGCACCTTCAGTTAACATAGTTCTTGCTTGTACTGCTCTTCAGAGTATGATAATTTTTGTTGGAGGTGTGATTTGCACAAAAGCCCCTCTCAATCGTAGATTTAATGCATTTTTAGTAACCGTACCTCCAATTTATATTTTGAATTTAGTTCGTAATGCAGTAGTTATTTGGTTAACCTATGAGCACGTATGGGGAGTTGACACTTTCTTTTGGGCTCATGCAGTTTATGCAAAGATTGGAAGTTTACTTGCTCTCGTAGTCCTTGCTATAGCAGTCTTTCATTTTCTTCCTGAAATGCAGGATTCAATATTGGGAGTTATTGATCTTCCTTTACGTAAAGCTCCTGAAGGTGCACCCGCACTCCCCTTTGCAAAAGATATGCCAAATATGGTAATTTATGTAATAACTTCAGCTTTAATTCTATTTCCATTTGGTGCATCATCAAATTCAATTAGTAATCAAGAGATAGTTGTTGACTGGCCTCTTGAAGAGATGTATGTAATCTCTTTAATTTTGATTGTCTTATCTATTTTTCTTCTTTGTTTCTATAGAGATCCATACAGAGAGATTGGAGATGGCATTGTTAGTCCGGCCGATGGATTAGTTCAAAAAGTCGAAACAAAACGAGGGATGGTTCATATTTCAGTTTTCATGGGCCTTCAGAATGTACATGTTAACCGTTCACCTATAGATGGTAAAGTTATTTCTCAAAATCATAAGTCAGGAGGATATACTCCTGCATTTTCGAAAGATTCAGATAAAAATGAGCGATTAGTAACTAAATTAGATACCGATCTTGGAATTTTTAAAATTACACAAATTGCAGGTTTCTTAGTTAGGCGTATTGTTAGTTATATTGAACCGAATGAGCTTATTGGAAAGGGAGAGCGTATTGGATTGATTCATTTTGGTTCACGCGTAGATTTAGCTTTCGAATCATCAGGGATTAGAGTAAAAGTTAAGAAAGGCGATCGTATTTTAGCTGGACAAACAATTGCTGAATTCACTCCAATGTCATCTCTTTCGGTTGCTGAAAAATTAATGGAAGGGCCAAAAAGGTTTCTTTCAAAACTCCAAGCATCAACAATTGACAAAGGAGACTAAATATGACTTCATTGAAACAAATATTTAAGCCAGTTACTTTAATTTCTTATGCTGATATAGCGACTTTTACAAGTGCAGCTTTAGGTTTTTTGGCAATTACATACATAATTGATGGTACTGTTTCAAGTTATATCGTAGCCTTAATGTTACTTCCAATATCAGCCATAATTGATGGTATGGATGGGGCTTTAGCTCGTAAATTTGGAACAAAGCATGATTATGGTAAGTATTTAGATTCAATAGCAGATTCAATTTGTTTTGGTATAGCTCCTTCTATTTTGATATATTCATTATATTATGATGTAAGTAGAGGTCCAGCTATAGACATAATAGATAATGATCTCAAATTTAATTTTAGGTACAATATAGAAAATATAGTTGCAATTTCTGCCTCATTAATTGTTCTTTTACTAAGTATTTTTCGATTGGCCAGATTTACACAAGGAAACCAAGGTGAGAATAAATATTTCCTTGGCTTACCTTCTCCTGGTTTGTCTATGTTTATAGTAATAATTTCAATTAAATATTCTCTAATTAATGATTTTAATAATGTTTTAGTTCCAATATCAATAGGTTTAGTTTCATTGCTAACGATAACTACTATTCCTTATGCTAAAGCTCGCGGAGGCTTTAGAAATCCAATATTATTTGGTATTTTAGTGTTGATAATGACTATAATACTTCGCTTTTTTGAGAATGATTTATGGGAAACTATGTGGTATTTGGCCTTTGTACTCTACATGTCTTATTTTGCATTGATACCATTAATGATATCTAATAATTACTTTAATGAGTAATTACTTTTTTCTTCTGTAAACAATTAATCCTAGTAATGCGATTATAGATACCAAAGAAGGCCCTGGAAGTAGTGAATCTTCTTCTTCAGTAGTACTTTCTGGAGTTTCTTCACCTTCTATGTTTACATTTACAGTTATTTGTCCCAAGTTATTGTTCCCCGTTTCCGTGACTTCCATCCAAACTAGTGTATAGCTGTATGAACCTGATTCTGGTTTATTAGCAAGAATAGATAATGTTCCAAATTCCATTTCTTCTTCTTCAATAATTAAAGCATCTTCAGGCATAATTGATACCATCCAAACAGTCTTTCCATCTCCATCAGTATAAGTTAACATACTGTTTGTAGTCATATCATTTGGTCCATTTATTTCAAATTCAATTATAGTGTCAACATTGCCTAGATTTTCTATTGTAAAATCAAATTGTTCACTAGTTATTGAATCTGAATCCATTTCAAGATCGATGTCAAATGTAGTCATTCCAGTGCTTGAACTAAAACAAGTACTAGTTGATGTCAAGCATAGTTTAATTTCGGTTTTTTCTTCAAATGGACTTTGAGAAACAATATTTGAAACAGATTTGGCTAATTCGTCATCTCCAAACATGAGTATGACTTCTAACCTATAAGTGGCTTCTGGAGTGTCTTGAGGCACAGCTACAGTTACTGTAAAACTGGTTGCTCCTTCAGCTTCCAAATCAATTTCATTTATTGTTGATGTAGCCCATTCTCCAGCATTTCCTTCAGTTAAAATAGTTAGTAATTGCGCACCGTTACTATCGCTCAATATTGTAAACTCAAAGTCCCCTGAAGTTCCCGGTGCAATATTCATCAGACCACTACTATCTCGTATTAATGTTGCGCCGACAGTTAGTTCTTCTACGATTACCTTAACAGTTTTATCATCTTCTGCACTTTGATCATTTCTTGATATTGCCCAAATTTCCACGTATGCATTTCCTTCTTCAGCATCAGCAGGGATACTAATTACTGCAGTTACAGTGTGTTCACCTCCGGCTCCAATAAGTATTCCATTTTCTTCAAAATTAACCCATGAGGTTTCCTCTCCTCTTGATTCCAGATCAAAAGTATCTTGCCCGTCTCCCCTGTTGTATATGGTTATATCGACTTCAATGTTTCTACCAGCTATACTCTCAATACTTGTAGGCTCCAAACTAATTTCAACTTCATAGTTAATAGGGTCGTCAGTTACAGTTACCAGTAGCTCAAGTTCTTCAGTTGTTCCATCACTTGCAGTTACAATAATATTCAAATCATAATCACCAAAATCAGCATTTTCATCTATCTTTAGTGCTAATTCAATATCTCGACTTTCATTACTGTGAAGATCCAATTGGCTTGTAATTTGACCCCAATTAGAAGCACTTCCAGTCATTTCAATTTCAAAGATATCATTCCCACTTGCCAGATTACTAACAACTAAATCAAACATGACGTCATCACCAGGTTCACCTTCTTTGTGTTCATTAAATGTAGCTATTTCAGGAATACATATCATTGTAATATCCTTGTCTTCTTTCTTTAAATTATTTCTATGGCTTTCATCTTCTTTAAGTGTTTCAACGATAATAGTAACTTCACGAGGATTTTCACTTTCCCATTCCCAGTTCAAAGTTTTTTCTTCACCGGATTCCAGTTCTGTGATTATTTTTGTTTGAGACCAAAGTTCATTTCCATCACTATCTTCAACACGAGCTTCAACTTCAAATGCATTTTGGTTTTCAGTACCATAATTCTTGATAACACTTGAGAAAGCAATTGTTGAATTCTCATTCGTTGGTGTTTCAATATCTAAGGAGTCCACGCCGACGTCATCTGCAGCAGCTGCAGCCCTCAACCAATCAAGAGAACGCCCAACCATATCTTCTCTATCTTCACTATTGTTTACAAAAGCAAATGTAAATGGAGAAACAATTAATCTATAATCACCTTGATAATGTAGAGATACGTTGAATACTTGAGGAACATCATCCCAGTTTACACCTCCATCTTCAAAATCATCAAATAGTAGAGTTCCTGTCGAATCAATCAATTCGACGTCGTCAAAATACCATCCTTCGTAAGTATCAGTTGATCCATCTGAACCAAATCTAAATCTAAACTTAACATCTTCTCCAGAAAAGTTTGATAAATCGAAAGAGGCTTGAACCCATCCCCCCGAATCTCCGAAATATCCAGGTTCAGTATCTAGTCCCGAAACGGAATCTGCCGGATATCCACCATCTGGATAAATTATGTTCCAATCCTCACCATTATTAGTTGAAATTTGAACATTTCCACCATCATAAGCTGCAACTTCACTTTCAGTGTCGTAGTAATGTTGAAAGCTTAGTTGTCCGTTAGATCCTAATTCGTGCTCTGAAGAAGTATATACTGAATAATCCCAACCACTCTGATATTCACCATCATTTTTGTCTTTGTCTCCAATCCACATCGAATGAGTAGAACTGTATGCTTTTCTGTTTGTATCTTCCTCAGTATCTACAATATGCCACCAATTGTCATTTGTAGTATAGAAAGCCCCAATAGAATCATCAGTTGGCGTAATCCAATCAGTATAATCATAATAGAGTATGTTGCGATCACCCATATCATATTCAGCTTCACTAAAGATTTCATCATCATTGACTCCAATTAATGGATTTGGCATTCCAGAACTCTGACTAACATATTGAACTTTGAGGTAATCATATTCGAAGCTTCCTTCTTCTCTTGAACCAGTAGAACTATTTAGAGCAGTCATAAATTGTTGGCCCATTATCCACATATTCCCTCCTCCATCTAAATAATCTCCAATACAGGCTTTCCAGCTAGTTAAGTTTCGTTGATTATGATCTCCTTGAACCCATATAACGACTTCATAATTCGACATTAATTCATTCGTAGGATAAGGATGCAATTCGCCATAAGACCCAGCTTCACTATCGTATGGTATTGTATAAACATCATAGCCTCTACTTTCCCCATCATTGAAATATTGTTGAAGAGTTAACTTCATTCGAGCATCTATTTTATCGATATCGTAATAATTATTATATCCATTATTTTTGCCAAAATTCGCATCAATTAGTAGAACTTTATCTCCACCAGCTTGATCATGATAGAATGGTGTAACTGAGATGTCTTGACTATCTTCAGTTTCAGGGTCATCACGACTTGTTACAGTTACGGAAAATTGGTGTTCATCTCCAGTAGATGCAAGAGTCGGCGAGATAATAACTACAGTGAAATTTTGACTTGAACCTGATGAAAGATAAAGTACGGTAGTATGTGAAATTATTTTCCACTCATCTGGATTGCTATTGTAGTCCACAGTTATGTCATAATATCCACTATTCTCTCCCGTATTCTTTGCGGTAAAATTAAAAATAACTGATTCGCCAGACAATACGTCTTTGGCTTGTTCTTCAACAGTTAATACAATATTGTATCCACTTTCAGCAATATCTATGTCTGATTCTTTAGGATTATTTCCTGCACGTTCATCATCATCTAGTAACGTTTCAACTCTTATTGTGTAAGTTCCATTCGTACCGCCTTCCCATACCCAGTCAAGTGTAATGTTATGCTTAGATTCAAGTTCACTAATTGTTTGAGTTTGGTTGTAAACTTCAGTTCCATCATCTTTCGTTACTGTTCCTCTTACATCAAAGACGTTTTGGTCTTCAGTTCCAAAGTTATAGATATTAGAACTGAATGTCACAGTTCTTCCAGGCTTTGCAGTATCTGGTGCGTCTAAATTCTTTGTTCCTACATCATTAGGAATTGGTGGTAAACTGTAAAGAGTAAAATCATCGACATATAGTCCATTGTATTGTGTATATGTATCAGATACAAAACGGATTCTGAATGATGCATCTCCTTCATATTCACTAACATCATGTTCGACGTATAGCCATCCTTTGTCATCAGCATTATCATATTCTTCTGAATAGTCTCCATCATCTCCAGGTAATGAACTCAATGTCTCCCATTCACCAGAAATATTGATTTCTAGTATGGCTGAATCAGTAGGGCCATCTATTCCAAACCAGACCATTGCAGAAACATATTTTTCAGATCCATCTCCCAAATCAATCATTGGTGTTTCAAGCGAATCATTCAAAGAAGGACTATAGGCTCCAGTATCTGGATTTCCTAAATACCATGAATAATCTCCAGAATAGGCTTTTCCATATTCTTCTCCAGTATTATAATAATTCCATTCACTTAGAACTATGTCCGATCCCCAGTCCCCATCTCCATCTTCAAAGTCGTCTTCATATTCAGTAGTTATACCTTCCTTAATTTGAAAATTATCGATATACCATCCTTCATAAGTATTAACTGACCCATCGGTTCCAAAACGAAATTTAAATTTGACATCTTCACCAGAATAATTGCCTAGATTGAAGTTTGCAGTTTCCCAACTGCTAGTTGTCCCATCTCCGGAATTTGCAGTATAGCCTGGTTCATTATCTAAACCGACAACGGCATCATCAGGGTATCCACCATCTGGTGTAATTACTTCCCAATTTTCACCAGCATCGGTAGAAATTTGTACGTTTCCTCCATCCCAGCTATTTTCAGTATGATACCATATGTCTACTACCATAGTTGGACTTGTACCTAATGAGATTTCATTAGCAGTATAAAGTGAAAAATCCCAATTATTGTCATACTCACCATCGCCTTTAGATTCATCTCCAACCCACATAGCATGTGTTGGGCTTGAAGCTTCACGATTACTATCTTCACTGGTATCAATAATATGCCATGGGTTGCTCAAAGATTTGTAATTTGTCCACCCATTCGTACCGTCTTCCATATCATCTGAGAATTCTATATCAACACTTCTCATCAATACTGAAACAAGGTTATTTTCTGGGATTTCATCACTATCATCATCTAATTCAGCTTCAAACCAGAAAGTTCCATATTCATCAGTTTCCCATTGCCAATCTAATGAGATTGAATCTCCTGGACTTAAGTCACCGGTATTTTGAGAACCACCGTTATATACAACACCTCCAGCCCCATCGTATACTTTACCATAAATATCGGAATTCATAGAGACGTCACCTGTATTTGTTACAAGAACACTCATATTTCTTTCAACCTCTTTTTCGGCAATCATAGGGTCAACATGCCCTTCAGATAGCTCAATATCATAATTTACGTATGTATTGACTGCAATTTGTTTATCATTATTATCTTCTTTTTCATCGTTAGCTATTGTCGCAGTCGTTTTTATTTCATATTCATAATCTTCATCATTAGGAGTTTCCCATTCAAACTCAACAAACGCACTTTCTCCAGCGCTAAGAGAGATAGTGTCTGAGTCTGTAAATCTATAAGTACTATTCAAACACCTAATTTCTAGTTCTACTTCAATACCCGTTTGATCTTCAGTTCCTCTATTTCTTATAGTTACGTTGATTAGATTAGTTACATCTGGTTCTACTGTGTGCCCATCAAGAGGTGTATTGAATCTACCTAAAGCAACATCATTTTCCAATTGTACTACTAAATATTCAACTATATTTTCCATCAATTCATCTCTATCAGAACTTTCAGTAATTGAGCTAAAATCTACGGCCATAAAAATTAGTTTGAAATCTTCTTCAGTTCTTATGGTAGAAATATTGTATCCATCTGCAGCTCCCGAACTAAGTACTTTCTCGAAGCCATCTCGTGGGTTTATATCATCCCCAAAATCGCTAGAAATTGCATCGGCATTGTATTCAACACCATCAGAAACCGGATCATCATTTACGCCATATAGAATTGCCGGAGTGGTTCTATCATGATCTGCATAGGCAACGCCAAGATAATCATATTCGAAGTCACCTTCACTTCTTTCCCCATCTGAACTATCAAAATCATAAAGAATATCGTGACCTATTGCCCATAATGAGCCTCCATCTTCTAGAAAGCTAGCTACATTTGTTTTGTCATCATCAGTAAAGGTAACATCAGTATCACCGCTGATATAATCAGCCCCACAGGCCCAAATAATAAGGCTGTATTGACTTAATGTGTCATAATCTGGAGCATTTTGACCACTATCTACTCGGATAATATCATATCCCATTCCATTAGACATATTGTCTAGAGCTGTTGAATAGTATCCATCAGTTTCAGTTCTAGTTCCTCCATTATTGCCACTATTGTCGTCATCTAGGAAAAGAATTAGTGGATATTCTACAGAGATGGCTTCTTCTTCTTCGTTATTTCCTTCATCTGATTCTGCAGTTGTGTTCTCTTCATCAACAATTACAGTAATTATGTGAGAACCTCCTACAGCTCTCCAGTCAATTTCAGCATCTGCAGTATTACTGCCAGGAATAGTTATGCTATCTTTCCCAATATAGTTTCCATCCCAGTAAAAACTGGCATTAGTTGTTACACTTACTAGCCCACTTGATCCACCATCATTTGCAATTTCAGCAGTAATAGTTACAGTGTCCCCACCTGTTGGATTATCATCACTAAAGCTGATTTCATTAATTGAGAGATCGGGTTCCCCTTCCGCCAATGTATTCATTGCTGAGAAAGGTAACATTAAGATGGCTAACAGAAGAGCAGTTAGTTTTCGAGTCATAGACGTTCCTAATACGGTCAACCTTCCCGATTATAAAGGTGTGTTTACTCTCTTCGAGAGTATATTTTATGCTTTAATCGGACATCATCTTCTAGAAGAGTGATCTCACTTTCTTTCCAATCTTTTTCTATTTTGGGGAAATACACGCACCCTTCTCCAGAAATATTATCGGGCACCAAGGTCATATCAATTATATCTGCTTTAGCCATAGCTTCTTCATAAATCCCAGCACCTCCAATAAACCAAACATCGCCATTACAAGTTTCGATAGCATTATCAATACTCCTAAAACATTCAGCCCCTTCAACATCGGTTCGAGTTATTACTATATTTCTTCGTTCAGGTAGTGGTTTTATTGGTAACGATTCCCAGGTCTTACGCCCCATAATAATTGTATTTCCAATTGTTAAACGTTTAAATCGTTTTAAATCAGCAGAATAATGCCATGGGATAGTATTATCTTTTCCAATTATGCCTTCAGGAGAAACAGCTACTAAAATTCCCTTCATACGGCAACCTTAAATGGAATAAAAGGTTTAGGATTGTAATTTTCTAATTTAAATTTTGAAAGGATTGTTTCCGTATCTGCATCAAGTAAATCCATTACATCTTCTAATGTTCGAATGCTATCATCAATTTTCAATTGAGGTAAATTCCCAATTTCTCTTTCTAATTGTTTTTTTAGTCCAGGAATATGATCATATTCTTCCATAGTTCCATCAGCTTTTTTTGTATAGATATGTGCGTCAACTAAAGAATGGCCAAAAGTACCTACTTTCATTCCTGATAAATGTGCAAATAGATGTAAAAGAAAGGAATAACCTGCGATATTGTAAGGAACTCCTAAGGCCACATCGCAACTGCGTTGAGTTAGATGTAGGCATAAACGCGGTTCGTTATTTCTATCATATTGAACATTAAAAATGAATAGAAGATGACATGGTGGAAGTTTACTAGTCTGCGCATTACCTGGAGCCCATGCAGAGATTACCATTCTACGACTATTAGGATTTTTTTGTAATGTGTCCAATACATAATGTACTTGATCATTGAAATCAGTGCTTCCATGTATTGGGAATTTTCTCCAAAAATTACCGTAGGCACTAGGTACATAGCCTTCTTCATCTGCCCAATGATCCCAGAATTTACAACCGTGCTTTTTTAATAGTCCAATATGTAAATCTCCAGATAAAAACCATAAGTTTTCAATTACTATATTTTTCCACGATATTTCTTTAGTTGTTAGAAGTGGAAAACCTTCGTTAAGATCAATTGAATAGTTTACATTAAAAGCAGATATTGTGTCGATACCAGTTCGATTTTCCTTTCGAGTTCCTCGGGTTAAAACTTCATTCACTAAATCCAAGTACTGCTTCACATAATACCAATAGGAAGGCCCCCTAAAGCATTGTTCTATTTTCGTAAATTATATATAAATTGTTGTAATGTGTATAGAATGCCTTTTCGTATAGTTGACCATGATTCAAACCAGATTTTACTTGAATCACCGCACGTATCAGATTTAATAGAATATATAGACAAAAATTCTGAAGAATATGTGGTAAAAGAATTAACTATATCTTAAGTAATTCTTTATCCAGAAACTAATATTTCAATACTTTCAGCTAAGGCAATATCCTTTTCAGTTACGCCATTTACTTCATCAGTATTCGAAGTTATTTTAGCTGTTCCATTTTTTCCAATAGTAAGGTTAGGATAATGGTTAAGCTCTATAGATATACTTGCAACATGTTGAATAAAAGTTACTGCAGCTTCAAAATTATTAAAAGAAAATGTCTTTTCAACGTTCTTATAAACATCATTATAAGTCCATCCATCAAGCCCTACCAATGCTTTTTCACAATGATTATCACTCAACAGTTCCGACATGGATAATGAACTCTACTATGCTATTTACAATTTGGCACCTTAACTACTTATAAACTATTTTGAGATGCAATATTTGTGTTACCTTCCGAACGAACAATGAATTTTGGATTTGCAATTTCAAAAGATTTCCCTTATACTAGATTTTTAGGATTTTTTGGGATGCTGTTTTTTATGTTTTTTTCAAGGCCAATTATTGAAGAATATTACATAGGTACTCTTCTATCGGGCAATTCTCATTATGCATTGCAGGATATAGACGGAAGTAATTTAATAATATTTACAGAATTATCACTTTGGATATTGCTGTTGATTTTTTATGTGGCAGTTTTAGTATTTTTATTTATTATTCCTTTAACGCTTTATTTTAGAGGATTAAGTTCTTGGGAGTGGGATCCTACAACTGTAGTATTCTGGTTAATAACAACACGGGGGGTTTCTTTATTTCTTACTGAAATTGAAAATACAAATAGTAATCTTGAAGATTTTGTTTCTATTTTAGTCACAATAGTCGATTCTATTTTCATTTTATTTTTGACAGTATTTTTATTGAGGTCATATAGTAATTTCTTTGTACCCATAATATCGGAATGGTTACATGTAGGAAAATCAGATACTCAATATGGTCCACTTTTAGACATCATTGGTTCTTTATTGATTATTACATTTGGAGTAACTAATTTCCTTTCAACTTTCCATGTTGATTTTGGAGTATTACTTGCAGGAGTAGGTGTCGTTGGTCTTGTTATTGCGCTAGCTGCCCAAGATACATTGAGTAATTTCTTTTCGGGAATTCTTCTTCTTTTAGATCAAGGTTTTAAGACTGGAGATATGATTAAATTTGAGGATACTTACTGCATTATCAGAGAGGTTGGCTTACGTTCGACTAAAATTTATGATATTATTAATCACGTAATAATAATAATACCAAATAATTCTCTTGCAAATCAGAATATTAGAAATCTTACTAAACCAGATAGATATTATAGGCTTAGAATAAGTGTGGGGGCTTCTTATGCTTCAGACCCTCGTAAAGTTGAAAAAGCTCTACTAGAAGTTGCTAAGAAGAATAAAGATATAGAAAAAGACGATCCAACTAGACTCCCCTTGGTTCGTTTTCAAGAATTTGCAGATTCAACATTAAATTTTGCTTTGGTTGTTTGGATAAAAAATGTAATTAAAATAAGGCAAATCAATTCCGATTTACATCATGAAGTATTTGAAAAACTATCACAAGAAGAAATAACTATAGCCTTCCCACAAAGAGATGTACATCTGTATGAGGCTCCAAAAAAGTCTTCAGTTCGGATAACTGAAGTAGGATCCGAAAAGGAAATAGCTTCTAAAAAAGCAGAACCAAAAAAAAAGCCTGAAAAGAAAGTAACATCAAAGAAATCCGCAGCTAAGAAGAAATAATTTATTCTTCAGTATACCAAATAGGCGGTACAAACAAATCTTCGGTATTTCTTTCAATTATAGGGAGAGTAAGTACACTGTTTTGGTTAGTTCCAATAGTGACATATCCGCTACTTACTGGTGATGGGATATAATCATCATTTGTTTGACTTATTACTAATTCTAAAGCATTTCCTGCGGGAACAACTACATCCATGGCAAACAATTGCATTTTAGCATTCACAGTTCCAGTAACTGTACATGGTTGTCCGCATTCTCTTCCACCTTCATAATATCTGAGATCCATTACGCCATGCCCAAGGTGTATGCCTCCGGCAATAGATAAGTCAACGTAAAGATGGCCTGATGTTTGACCCGGCGGGATGGTGACTTCTACATGAAAAGTAGGCATTCCAGAAATTCTTGTTTCATTTTCAAATATTTCAGTTTCAAGAGTTAATGTTCCGGTTGGGCCTATAAGTCCTGAACCAGAAGTAACCGTAAGCCCTTCTCCAATAGTTAATTGTAAGAATGCTCTATCATTTGAAGGCCATGTTTTTTCAATTCTCCAACCTCCTAGATTATCCTGCATTTCTACATGTAAAGCCGGTTTTAGGTTATCTTCATATAAATAATAATTAAACCATTCTAACAAATCTTGAGCCCAGTCATATCTTACAGAATGAGGATAGGCTTCAGCCCCTCTGCCGGCAGCCATTCCATTTTGATCACCAGGTCTGTCAGGGTAGTGATGCCCCCATTGACCAAATAATCCTTTGATTTCAAATCCAGCAGTTTGAAGTTCTTTGTAAGCTGGGAATGCCATGTGTGGATCAACATTCCAGTCTTGCATTCCGTGTATAAAGTATATTGAACCATTGTAATTTTGCATTGCTCTTTCTAGAAAATGTCTATCAGTCCAATAAGTGTTGCCTGCATAATTAACTTCATCTCCTGCTAAGTATGCGCCAGGACCGTTGGCATAACCTTCTGCATATCCCTTACAAGCAGTTTGCCAATCTTCACCATCTCCATCCCATCCAAATGAACCATATACTCCATTATGCATTCCCAGTCCTCTAGCCTCCATTGATCCATTTCTCCACATTAAATCATGAACTCCGATAAGTCCGGAAATGGGAATTATTGTTTTCAAATGAGGATTTCCAAACATTGCAGCTTGCCAGGGGGTACTCCCGTCGTATGATTTTCCTATAATTCCAACATTACCATTACTCCATTCTTGTGTTCCTAACCAAGTAACTGCAGCATCAATTCCCATTTGCTCACTTAAACCCATAAAGTCCATACAATGGTTTGACATGCCAGTTCCAAAAACAGATACTTGAGCAACAGCATAACCGTGTGGAACCATATTATCGATTAAGAATTTTCCAAGACGGTTTGCAGGTGTTAAAGCATCAACATCCCCATCATCGTAGTAAGGGCCAACATCTGCAATAACTGGTATTTTAGTTCCATTAGGAACATTTGGTAGCCATAATCCTAAGTGTACTTTACAATCATCAGTAATAGTACATCCTAATTCACTCACAGGTAAATCTACTTCAACAAAAATGCTCTCCGGTCCCGTTATTTCAAATTCGCCTTTTTCAAGAGTATAACTGTAAGGTTCAGTTGTATTGAATGGTTGGTTCACTCTTTCCCAGACAGGAACAAGACCATTTTCAGCGATTATATCATTTATATTATCTTCATTATCTTCAGTAAGATATAGTAATACAGATGAAAAAAGTAGTATTGCTACGGTGATTCCAGCAAATATCCGTTGTTCCATATGTATTGAAGTCGACACTTGTTTTTAGAGTTTAGCTAAATGCATTAATCGGCTTTTATTATTTTTGGTAATCTCAAGTAACCTTGATGAAATAATGCTCCAGATGTAACAAGGAATGCCATGAGGCTGGCAATTATTAATAAAAAGTCATGTAACCCATAAAGCACGTGTTCAAGTGCACTTGCATACATATATTGTAAGAATAGATATAGAAAGGCCAGTCTACCTGTAATACGAATTCCATTACCCTTTTTTATCGCATATGCAATCCACATTCCAGCACCCCCAAGGAATACTACAGTACTAAGACCGAACCCAGTGATAAGCATAATATCGCCAATACTAAGATCGGAGTATCTATTTTCAGTTATCAATAATTTCCAAAACTCAATAGCTCCTCCAAAGAATAGACCATATCCGGCAGAGTAGTGAGGTGCAGCAGGTTCATCTTTGAATGTTTTTAGATTTACGCCTATGAACATGAACACCATTACAATAAATGGAGTAACTAAAATCATTGAAGCATAAGCGACGTTAGTATACAAATCGGTGCCACTTAAGAACATTATTACTTCGGCAACACTACCTAAAACGACACCAATTCCACATGCCAAGTATAGTTTCCGTTCTTCAAGTCTATCTTCTAGGCCATTAATTATGTAAAAAAAGAGTAACATGGCTGGTATGATATACATCAGCATACCGATTACATTTGCCTGAAATATGATTGAATCCATGTTTATTTTTTACGATATAATACAGTTATTACGACTAGTGATAAAATAGCAAAGCTAAAGTTGAAACCGGGTACTTTTTTATCTTGTATTTCAGGGTCGGAATGAGTCAGATATTCTTTCAATGTGATTGAATTTATGTGGACTTCGTATAGTGGACGATCTGGTCCACCCTGAGAACGAGGTATGCCTCCGTCACCATCAGCATCATTTGTAGTAGGAACACCTGCAGCAGCTTGCACTAATTCTAAACCTTCTCTCACTATTCCAAATACAGCATAGCCAGGATCATCTTCCAAAGTTCGATTTCCGTTATCCAATCCATGTTGTGAAGTATCACAGATATAAAATTGACTTGATGCCGAATCAGGATCGGTTCCCCTAGCCATTCCAATGGCTCCATTAACATGTGTTAAATTCTCATTTATCTCCAATGGGATTGTATTGTCAGAGCCTCCGTCTCCGCATGTTGGATTAGTTCCAGGATAGGCTATAACTTCAGTACATGAAGGATCGCCACTTTGTATTACAAAATCGTTAATAATCCTATGAAAGAAAATACCGTCGTAGAAGCCTTGTTCAGTAAGTTCTACAAAATTTTCTACCGTAATTGGAGCCCAATTCAAAAATAATTCTAATACTATTTCTCCTTCAAAACCATTTCCACCTCCAGTTCCAGGATCGTATGTTAAGTTGATAATTACAATTGGATTACCCATAAAAGATTCTTCCATTGGGCTTGAATCTGCCTTAGTTGTGGGCGTGAAAAGCATCATTGTTAATAGAAGAATTAATATTCTCACATAAGGCCTATTTTTGGCTTCTTTATACGATTATAGTATAGAGGAAGTCTTAAATCCACGTCAAATTAAGAATAGTATGGATATTAAGGTAACTGAGATGGCAAAAACGAGATTACATGAAATGGGAATCTCGGATGATGTTTTTTTACGAATCGGAGTTAAATCGGGAGGATGCTCAGGAAATACATATGACGCTATTCTAGACGATAGCATGCTAGAATTTGATGATGTTTATTATACTGATGATAAACTTCGTATTGTTTCAGACAAAATAAGTTCAGTTCATTTAGATGGGCTTACAATTGATTTTTCGAATGATTTGATAGAACCAGGATTCAGACTTACAAATGGAAATGCACAGGGATCATGCGGTTGCGGGTCTAGTTTTAGCACTGAACCTAAAGTAAACACCGAAACCAGTTTCTCGGTATAATTATGGTCATAAGTCCAATTTCAATATTAGGTGGCGAGTCAGTTTATTGTATTAATGAAGCTCAAATGCGTGATGCACAAAGATTAGCAAATGAGGATCCTAAGTCTTCAAAAAAGATACAATCCCATCTTAAAGAAATAGAAAATAATTTGTCTCGTAATGAAAGAGCTGCTTTGGCCTTTACAATAATAGAAAATCTTCGTGAAAATCGCGAAAAATAGTTATGGAAGAATCTATCAATGTATTAGGGGGTACGCTTGAATCATGTTCTGTAGATCCAATCACAGGTTGGTTTAGAGACGGCTGTTGTAATACAGATAATAGTGATTTTGGCCGACATATTGTTTGCATAGTAGTGACTGATGTCTTTCTCGCATTTTCTAAAGGAGCTGGGAACGATTTGAGTACTTCAAATCCTGGTTTTCCGGGTTTAAAAGAGGGAGATAGATGGTGTCTTTGTTTATCGCGTTGGGTTGAAGCTTATGATGCTGGAATGGCTCCTCAGGTAGTTTTAGAAGCTACACATGAATCAGCATTAGATATGGTCAAATTAGAAAAATTAAAAGAATATGCATTCAAACCAGAATGATTATTGGTGTAAATCTTTACGAGGATCTTCATCAGTTCCCCATTGGGTTATGAATTCTTTAGTTTTTTCGTACATTTCTTCAAAAGAATCCCAAACATATAATGTTGGTTGATATTTCGTAACATCATAAAATCGACTTTCCATTTCTTCAAAATTAGGCGTACGGTATTCAATGTTAGTTTTACAGACACAAGCCTCATTTTTCCCACATTCTTCACCATTAGTACATGCATGTTCCATTTCTCCAAAAGAAGACAATAAGCCAGGCCCAACTGCCTTAATTTGTCCTTGTTCTCTACATGCTCCAAATTCTAGTACAAACCAGTAAACAGTACCTAAACGCTTGATTGCCTCTTCACTTTTTGTTCTCATATCAGCTTCACCAAATAGAATATTTAATTCAGCCCACTCAGGAACACCTAGCATTGCCGTATGCCCTACTAGTTCATGTACGACATCAGGTTCAGGTGTATAGAATGGTCTTGAAGAGTGTCTAATGTATTGTGTTGATAGAAATACTTTATTTGCTAGGGCAGTATGAAATGTTTTAGGATGAACAAGTCCACCTACTGGCTCTTGTCTGAAACCAGTCATACTTTGTAATGTTTCACTAACTTCTTGTAATTGCGGTATTCGATCATTTGGTAATCCTAACTTTTCTGCATTATCTAAATATTGTTTACAAGCGTATTTTTCATGAACTGGAGCTATTCTTTCCATTATGGCAGCCCAAACAGCATCTTCATCCTCTGAATAAGGTGCATGAGGGATTTTAGTATTTCTTCGTTCTTCCATACTCATATCGTTCCATTCCATTGCAATCTTTGCAATTTCATTTCTTCTTGAACGATATCCTTCATCCTTGAATCCAGGGTGGTCGGGATCTAGTTCTACGAAAACATTTCCTCCAACAATTTTTACAGCAGAGTTTGCCTCATCTGTGTCTTCACTTACTCCTTCAGTTGGTCCATGCATAAGGTATCACTAATACGTCAAATGAAGGACATAATAAATGCATTGTTACGGTAAAACTATTTATGCCATCTAGACAACTTAAGAATATGGATATAGAGCAGGAAGACCGAACATTGAAAATAATTATGTTTTTGTCTGTAATCGGTTTGATTGATTCTATTTATCTATCTTATTTACACCATCTTGTCGCAGGAGGCGGCGGATGTCCAACTCAAAATCTTCCAGGTTTAGATTGTGGAATTGTTTTAGCAAGTGAGCAGGCTAAATTCTTTGGAATAC
>TARA_B110000438_G_scaffold206925_1_pt1 | contig 21974 bp, 29 predicted proteins | sample TARA_B110000438 | Tara Oceans TARA_B110000438 (sample SAMEA4398413) | marine metagenome | biome: Polar Biome; feature: [MES] marine water layer (ENVO:01000295) within the mesopelagic zone...; material: water (ENVO:00002006), including particulate matter (ENVO:01000060) such... | reverse complement strand
TCTCTAAGGCCCATCAAAAAGTCGAAGTATTCTCGGTCGTGATTTTTGTTACTCATCTCTATCTCCTTGAAGCATTGATGTGGCATACCTTGCCCACGGTTGGTTTACATCCCTTGTTGTTGAACACTGTCCAGAGTACCGGCACATCCCACTGACCCCAGCCGCCATAGATATACCCATCTGTAAACACGATCACAGCTTGAGCATCTATACCGTGCTCGCGCATGTACTCGGGGACACACTCGACTTGCGTACCCCCGCCGTCTTTCGGCTTGGTGCTATCTACTAACGTGTCCATGTTGTGCTCGTCGTAGTCCTCTCGTGCAACTACACTGCTACCCCAGTACAAGATGGTAACCTTCTCTGGTCTAACGATGTCGCAGATAGACTTGACCTCGGCTAACGCCGTGGATATCTCGGTCTGCGATACAGAGCCAGACGTGTCGATAGCTAACACTAAGGTCTTAACACGTTGGCTGACACCGCTCGGCATGTACACTCCGGTAGACATGTAACGTCGATTGGGTCGGGCATAGGTTGAGAAGTCATTACCCGTACAGGTAGCAGTAACGAATTCACGCAGTACCTCGCGCCAATCGACTTGGGGTTCAAGCATCTTGTCGAACCCTACCTCGGCCCCACTCCCTGCCATCTTACCCGCTGCCATTGAACCTTGCCGGAGTGCCTCGGCTACCTCATGTCCTAACTCGTTTTTCTCTTGCTTAGATAACGCCTTAGCACCCTTCCAATCATGGTCATCAAACGGTTGCCCTTGACCTCCTCCACCTTGACCACCCCCATTATCACCAGTGGGGTCATCAGGACTTTCACCTCCTGCACCTCCTCCACCTTGGCCCTCCTCTGGAACCCCATCACCACCTTCAGGATCATCACCCTCCTCCTGCTTCTCTTTATACAGGATGTTGAATACTTGCTGCGTATCCATACCCCTGTACTTGGTGTCATACAGGCACATCACTTCACCATTCTCATCGAGAGGTAAGGTCACGAACCCCTCACCCGCATCAATGTCCATGATCGCCACGTTGATCACGTGATCCATCGCCATATTAGCAATGTCGGGGTCTATCTTAACGAGAGGCTCCCACGTGGTAAGGTGTTCTAACGCTATGTGATGTTGTTCATGAAGCTGAGTGAAGCGCAGGTCAGAGTCCCTGATACGGTCGATGAACTCACGGCAGTACCATGAGTCCCTACCGTTGGTCGCTGCGGTGTCATGTGGTAACACACCCGCCTCTACTACCTGAGTATCCCCGATCATAGATACGCCAACAAAGGCTACCCACTTACGGTGTGCGTTCAGTGCCATCGCTGCTTTCGCAACGCGTTGTTCTGCTGTTAAGTCAGTATTAAACGCTAACATGTTATCTCCTTATACCTTGTCGGCTGTGAATAAGTAATTGTTTTCCCGTGCCCAATCGGTGTACACCGTGTTTTGTAGTACACGCTTCTTGAGCTTGGCTGCTTTCGGGTGGAGCTTGAGGTCACTACTTAACTGCTTAACACGTGACGCAAATACACCCTGAAGCTCGGATGGCATACGCTGTAGGTAGACAAACCAAGGGTCGATCATCTGCGCGTCCATCACATCCATCACTCGATAGATCACCATCATCAACGCGGATGCGGTCTGCGGTACGCTCGCATTGTGTGGGTCAGTCTTGATTGACTCGATGGATGGTAGTTCATGCGCTAGCTTGGCGAATGCCATGAGGTCACCCGCTGCGGCGTTGCCTATCGTACCTATGAGTAAAGACATTAACGTCTGCTCATCGTACTGGTCAGCTAAGTGCAACCAACCAGACGCTGCTTCAAGCGAACGTCCTGTCACCCCATGCGTACGGGTAGATCGAGGATGTGGGATGTACAAGTTCTCATCTGGGTCTTGCAAGTCACGGAAGTCAGCGAAAATCTTGTCGTTGTCATTGACCCATGCCAACACGGTAGTGTTAACACCGTTGTTGTATCCCCACTCTACCCACTCGGCTGGCGTAGGTTTCGCCAGTTCAACAGTGGTTACCCTGTCATGCTGATGTGGTAACAGTCTATCGCCAACACCTTCAACGGCTAGGTTGGTCGTGCATAAAAACACAGAGTCAGGGTGGAACGTGTATGAACCAGCCTTATGCTCCTGCACGATACGTAACGTAGCGTTGAGTACTGCGGGGTTACACTTACCCCACTCATCCAGCATGAGGATAACGGGTTTGTTACTGTGAGCACCCAACTCCTCATTGGTTAGATAGCGTACGAACCCACTGCCATCATCCATATGCATGAGGTCGGGTATGGTGATGTCACCCAAATCCTTGGTCGTGCAATCGAAGTAACACGGTAAGTGGTTAGGTAGTCGCTCGGCTAGCATGTTAAGTATCGTGGTCTTACCCCAACCCATCGCCCCCTCAACGAGAATAGATCGTGACTTCCTATCCTTGATGGGGTTCATTGCCTGAGCAACCAACGGGTTGCAAATCTGTTCGTGTGTTAATGCGTGTCTGTTCATAGTAATTACTCTCCAGAGTATTGGTTAACTTTCGGTACTACCGAAAGTAAGTTACCGCTTATTGCGGTGTGGTCGAGTCACCGTGAGGTATTCACGGGTGTCGATGTGCTTAAAAAAGTGCTTGTCCCCTCGGCTGTACATATACATGTAATCTTCCTTCTCAGCCTCGGGTAGTGGTAGGTCAGCGAACGCATCACGTGGATGCACCATATCCCTGAACTTACCCTCACGTTCCCATAACGCGTTTTCAGCTTGTGTATACTTCATCTGCTACATCTCCAGTGAAGGTAAGGTCTTGATCGCATCAGCTAGTACGTCCCTAGTTTGGCGGCGCAGTACAGCATCCTCCTTAAGAGCCTCGGGTGATAATCCCTGCATACCCTTACCCGTGAACTGAGCTTTGAGCTTGGCATGTACCGCTGACATCTGCGTGTTACCCGTCAGGTTGCACGTCTCCAGCATGTCGATCTGTTCCAGACAGGAGTCGAACACTGACTCGAATATCTTGCCTTTCTTCTCACCCTCCTCCCAATCAATCGAACTGTGCAACTTGGTCAATGTCTTAACGGTAACATCGTGGACGTGTTGCATCGCTTGGTTAATCTGCGCGGGGTAGAATTGGTCGTATGCCTCCTGCATATCTTGTAGTTGCTCACTCCCTACATCGCAGCGGAAATCATTCTCGGCTACGGGTGTGTACATTACCCTGAACGCAAACTTCTCACGTATCTCGTCCTCGCTCGGGTAGTCCTCGGGCCGGTGTAGCGTACCCATCTTGGCGCTTGCTTGTGATACCTCCCACTGGTACACCTTCATAAACTCGGCAACGAGTCTCCAAAACTCCACTTGTGCCTCGGACATCATGCGCTGGTAGTCGGGGAGCATCGCGGTAACCAGTAGACGTTGACCTAGGTCAGACCACGGCATGGTCATGCGATAGTGGATGTGGTTACGTACGTTACCCACGTGCTTGGTGATCGCCTCCAACTCGGGGCAGTTACCAAACAACTTCTTATACACTCCCGCCGATCCAGATTCGGCATTGTTGTCACTCGTTACCTGTGCGGATGCACGCTTGTCTTTCTTACGCCCTGTCCAGAGCGACACGGTGAACTCGACGTTGCTACATGATGACGCTATCGAGACTCGGTTAGGTATTGCTGGTGCTATTGGTGCTGTTAACTCGTTCATACTTACTCTCCAGTTTTTAAAGTTACTTTCGGTAGGTACCGAAAGATAGTGGTGCTCGGTTACTTCTTAATACGTTACAGGGTGATATGTTAACACCCACGTCTATCTATGTCAAACTGTGTACTACGGTGACTCGTTACCATCTACCTTCTGCGCTTCCAGTACTTTCAGTACTTCCTCAAGACTAGAAAAATCCAGTGCCGGTTTTTCTACCTCTACGTCCGATCCAAACCCTACCTTGATGCCGTGCTCATCCCAACATTCAGCGCAGTACCCCCATGTTCCACCATTGGTGATTTCGGTGTCACATGTCAGGCATCCTTCATCCTCATCATCCTGCGCTATGTAATGGACACTCGCTAGCCGTTCTCCTGCGGCTAAGTCATCAGGGTTACCATCCGAGGTGAACTTGAGAAGTCCTAACGCGTCAGCGTAGTCCAGTATCCCTACGACGATCTCATCGTATGGCTTACGTGCGGTCTTGCAGCAATCAAACTCCACTGCTTTAGGCGTTAAGTAAAACGTCTCATGTGCTCCCTCGTTAATACCTTCGACGACGATACACAGGTGTAGCGGATGCGTGTTGGTGCTGAACTCCACAGGTGCATTGGATGCCTCGGCTATCTTGGCGGCGATACCTTGCAGATGCTTGAACTCCTGCACCGTCATGTCTTCTTCTATTTTCCAGTAATGTGAATATCCCATCTTTACTCTCCAGTTTTATTACAGTTACTTTCGGTAGGTGCCGAAAGTACCGCTTTCCCTTCCGAACTACTACCTGAAAACACATTATCTCATAGATTGCAGGTAATGTCAAGCTGTGGTTCCCGATCTATCTAACAGGAAATGCGTGGAATCACATTATGTATGATGACTTATTGTGGACGTTATATTGAATCTATTGGTTGTTTTGTGGCTAGAAAATAGTGGAAACCGCTGTTTTGTCGCTGTTTTTTTCCTTAAGAATATCAACGGGTTGCGACCTACGCATGCGGGGTGTGGGATGTAGTGTAGTGTAGTTTTTGATATTACTAGGTCAGGTGCTGGGAGAGGGGGAAAGACCCTCGGAGAGTTGGAGAATTAGGATAATCTCTAGGAACCACTAGTATATATAGTGTTTATAATAACAATCTATATATAGCACTATTTCTGCGCTATTACCTGCCGTTAAAGAGGCACCGTGTTCCACATTGTTCCACATTGTTCCGCCTTTGTACTGTAGTAGACCATTTCACTACATTACACTACAGTACCTACATTCTAGCTACACTACCGCTACGCCCCCCGTGCCCACTGCCTCTGCGCGTCATGACCTAAAACTACAGTTTAACTGGCGCGTTTGGCGTGGTGTGTTGCACGGAACTGGTATTATATGGCGTACGTTACTTTCGGCAGTACCGAAAGTACCAGAGGTGGAACGTGGCGCTGCCAAGGAACTGGTATTGAGTGTGGTGCAGAACGATGTGGCGCTGCTAGGGAACTGGTATTGAGTGTGGTGCAAAGGGCGTAGCGCGGAAGGAACTGGTATTAAAATAGGGGGGAGATAGGGGGCACAAAAAAGCCCCAGTTAAGGGGCTAAGATGTTAGGAGTTGGCCCCTATTGCTAGGGGCCGGTTAAGTTAATCACCATCCTTTTGAGTGTGAGATCGGAGGCTATCAACTTCCGCCATTAGGTCTTTCATCTCAGTTGCCATCGAATTCCGACGGTGGTTGTTAAACTCTTCTGGATAACCATCGTTTGCCTTGTTCAATTTGGTGTAAACCTTTTCGAACGTGCCAAACAGGATGTCCAGTTGAGTCTTCTTAACGTTAGTCGGTCTACCCTCAGCAATCGCCTCTTCCTTGGCAATCGCTTTGGTTAGCCCTACTTCCAGTTTACCCAGCATTTCGGAAGGCTTTTTGGCATTGGTAGCGATACTCACAATCCGCTCCGGACTATCACCGCGTAACCGAGCCGCGTGCTTCCAGCTATTGTTACCCTTTCTACCCTCGAATCCCGCAACCCATTTGCAATCTGCTTGCGCGTTATCAGGTAAAGAAGCTAGCACCATGTTGAACAGCCCTCGTGCCTTCGCCTTGTCCGTCGTAGTTGCTTTGTCACCCTTTGCCTTTACACTTGCTGCCGTGTAGTTGGCATTGCGTAACATTGCAATCACAGGCGGAAGAAGTGAAGTAGCCATTCGTTGCTGTATACCAGCCGCGTATTCAAGGCCTCCCCATTCCTTAATCAGCTTAGGTGCTTGCGCCTTAGCCTCTTTAACAGTGATCTTCTTACCCTTTGGAGCCTGTACTGTTTTGTTTAATGTAGCCATATGATCGCGCCTCCGTGACGCGTTTAGTACTGTTACTTTCGGTAGCGCCGAAAGTACCGCGAGCCATGGCGGGAATCGCCTCGACCTGTAAACAGTTTACCACGTGGGCATCTAATAGCAAACAATCCCATATGATGACCTACCCTACCCCCATGCGCCCTTTCAGGTAATAGGATTCCTTCTTCTCTTAGTATTACTAATCCAGAAGAATAACTACCTAGTTTTTCGTTTTGCGCCCTCTAGCGAGACACCCCCCTATGAAATAGTTAGCCCCCGTAAATTTTTTTTGTTCCTATAAATTACAATCCTTGAACATCTATCAACTTTGAGTTACATTTGCCACTTCGGTTAACCTCCTGCAAGCACCATAGGGTTTAAGTAAGATGACGATAGAGCTTAAAGTAGACCACGGTGTCCCTCTACTAGACGATGAGCCTTTCGAGGATCTTAAAGTTCGCGTCGCTGCTGCCTGTGAGACCGTTAATTACCTCTCCGCTGTTGATGATACGGAGCACCCCCACCTAGAAACCAAAGCCTCTGCTGATGACGCTGACTTAGCGGTCGAATTAGCGCAGGAATACGCGCAAGACCCAGAGAAAGCCTCGAAAAAAATGTCTCGGAAGCGGTTAGCGAAGATGACCCCCGCCTCGTTAGTACTCACTAACGCTATTTTGGTAGAATTTGGCACCTCAGTAGCAGAAAGTGCCACTCAAATACGGTATTTAGTCACTAATAAGCTCATTCTGGAGACTGACAGCCCCGATGCGAAGGTAAGACTTCGGGCTTTGGAGTTATTAGGTAAGGTGTCTGATGTTGGCTTGTTCTCAGAGAAGAGTGAGGTAACCATAACGCACCAAAGTACCGACGATCTGCGGGCAAACCTACGTAAGAAGCTGGAAAAGCTGGTGCAGGAGGTAGAACCAGACCTTATATCGGGTAATGTTACCGATGCCGAGTGGGAAAACCCCGCTGATGTCCCTGAAGTACCTATTGAGTTTGAGGGCACCGTGCTGGATGTAGACGAGGAAATGTACGGCGAGTCAAAAAGTGAGTGAGGTGGCTCTCCAGACTGAGTTTGACTTCTCAGAGGAGGAAATAGCCCTGCTGCTGGACAATATTGACGATTACACCTTTGATGAGGTGGTCGAGATAGACAAGATGGTCAACGAGTTGGCGAATCGGAAGGCGAACCAGCTCGCGTTTGACGATTTAATCGCATTTTGTCAAGCCATGATGCCGGAATTCATTGTTGGTAAGCATCACCGCATTCTTGCCGATATGCTCATGGCGATTGAGCGTGGGGACAAGGACAGGGTATGTGTTAATGTCCCACCGCGTCACGGTAAGAGCCAAGTAGTCTCTATTTTCTACCCCGCGTGGTTCTTAGGGCGTAATCCCGATAAGAAAGTCATGATGGTCTCCCACACCACGGATTTAGCCGTGGATTTTGGGCGGAAGGTACGTAACCTCATCGCTACCGACGACTATGGGGCTATATTTCCTTCCGTGAAACTGGCCCAAGACAGTAAATCGGCAGGGCGTTGGAACACTAACGTGGGTGGTGAGTATTATGCCTGTGGCGTAGGCTCCTCTATCGCTGGGCGTGGCGCTGACTTGTTACTGATTGACGACCCTCATTCTGAGCAGGATGTGATCAATGGCAACTTTTCGGCGTTTGTCCGGGCCTATGACTGGTACACGTTCGGGGCACGGACGCGGTTAATGCCGGGGGGAAGAGTAGCTATCGTAGCTACCAGATGGCATATGGACGATCTGACAGGGCGTGTAGTGAAGGATATGGCCCAGAATGAGCGTGCAGATATGTTTGAGATCATAGAGTTCCCCGCGATACTTGAAGTTGATGATGAGGAGACAGGTAAGCCGATACAGAAGGCGTTATGGCCTGAATTCTTTGATGTTGAAGCCCTACTACGTACTAAAGCGTCAATGCCGGTGTTCCAGTGGAATGCCCAGTACCAACAACAGCCCACCGCTGAAGAAGCTGCGATAGTCAAGCGTGAGTGGTGGAACATATGGGAAGAGGAAGACCCTCCGAAGTGTGAGTATATCATCATGACGCTTGACTCCGCAGCGGAGAAGCATAATCGAGCTGATTATACTGCACTAACCACATGGGGGGTCTTCCTCAATGAGATAGCAGACGCATACCACATCATTCTGCTCAATAGCATCAAGAAACGGCTGGAGTTCCCTGACCTTAAGGATCTGGCGATGGAGGAGTACGAGGAGTGGGAACCCGATGCGTTTATCGTTGAGAAGAAGAGTTCTGGGGTAGCCCTGTACCAAGAAATGCGTCGGATGGGTCTCCCTGTACAAGAATATACCCCCCATAGGGGTTCTGGTGATAAGCTGGCACGGTTGAATTCTGTCGCTGATATAGTAGCATCAGGTTTATGTTGGGTGCCGCAGACCCGCTGGGCCGAAGAAGTGATCGAGGAGATCGCTGGGTTTCCGTTTGCATCCCACGATGATTTAGTGGATGCGACTGTCATGGCCTTGATGAGGTTTAGGAGTGGCGGCTTCATACGACTCCCCAGTGACGAACCAGAAGATATACGGTACTTCCGGGGCAGAGGCAAAGGCGCTGGGCCTAAATATTACTAAGAGATTAGAAATGAATTTTACGCTAACTAGATTCAAGTATGGTACTAATGAGACCGTGGGAAGACTTGTTAACGACACGCCGGGTCTTATTTTCTTTTTCTGGACTATTGAGAACCCTTGGTTAGATAATGCACCAAACATCTCCTGTATTCCCGAGGGGCTATACTATCTTGAGCGGTATAACTCCCCGTCACATGGCGCTAACACTTGGCAGTTTATCAACGTGCCGAATCGCACATTCTGCCAGATCCACGTAGCTAATTATGCGAGTGACGTAAGTGGTTGTATTGGGCTTGGATCACAGGTGATGTCTGGAATGGAAGGTGTATCAAACAGTAGGAACGCAATGGATCTGTTTACAGACATGACCGCCGATCTTCACAGTCTGAAAATGACAATAAACTCTGGAGTAACAAAATGAGTATTGAAAAGGGTATTGCTACGGCTCCCCTAGGCGAGATAGATGAGGTAGGTGAGCTAGATGACATAGAGACTATGTTAGGCGCTGACCTAGAAGGTGCCGCCGAGATGCTCCTGCCTGACGGTGGTATGGAGATAATACTGGTCGAAGATATCAGTGAAGCAGACTTCATGTCCTTTGATGCTAATCTTGCCGAAGCCTTGGACGAAGGTGAACTGCATGGGTTAGCAGAAGACCTCATTGGTCTGGTTGAAGCTGACACCGACTCCCGTAAGGAATGGGCTGATACGTTCGTCAAAGGGTTAGATGTGCTAGGCATGAAAACCGAAGATCGGACGGAGCCTTGGGAAGGCGCTTGTGGTGTTTACTCCACAGTCCTTGCCGAAGCAGCGATCAGATTCCAAGCTGAAACAATGAGTGAAACATTCCCAGCGGCTGGGCCAGTACGTGTAAAGATCTTAGGAGAAGAGACTCCAGACAAGATTGATGCCGCTGAGAGAGTCAAGGCAGACATGAACTATGAGCTGACTGAGCGCATGGTCGAGTACCGCCCGGAACATGAGCGGATGCTCTACAGCCTAGGGCTGGCGGGGTCTGCGTTCAAAAAGGTCTACTACGACCCAACGTTAGGTCGTCAGGTAGCGATCTATATCCCCGCAGAAGACGTTATCGTGCCTTATGGCGCTAGTCACATAGAGACTGCTGAACGTGTCACCCACATCATGCGGAAGACCAAGAACGAGTTAAAGAAGCTCCAAGCGATGGGGTTCTACCTTGATACTGAGCTAGGTGACCCTGAACCATTTACTACAGATATCGAGAAGCGGAAGGCTGAAGAAGGCGGCTACTCGATTACCGATGATGACCGATACACGATTTATGAGGTACACGCAGACCTTGTTATTCCCGGTATTGACGAGGGGGAAGAGGAAGAAGACGGGGGGATAGCACAACCCTATGTGGTAACCATTGAGCGTGGCACAAACAACGTTCTGGCTATCCGCAGAAACTGGGATGAAGAAGATCCCCTGATGATCAAGCGGAACCACTTCGTCCACTATGTCTACGTGCCCGGATTTGGGTTTTATGGACTCGGACTGATCCACATTATTGGCGGCTATGCGAAGGCAGGTACGTCTATTATACGTCAGCTTGTTGATGCAGGGACGTTGTCTAATCTACCCGGAGGTCTCAAATCCAGAGGGCTACGGATCAAAGGTGATGACTCTCCCATAGAGCCGGGGGAATGGAAGGATGTGGATGTGCCGTCTGGGGCCATCCGCGATAACATCATGCCCCTTCCCTATAAAGAACCAAGTCAGACGCTGTTAGCCTTACTCAATCAGATTACCACTGAGGGTAAGAGGTTAGGGGCTATCAGTGACATGAACATCTCTGACATGTCGGCAAATGCCCCCGTGGGCACCACGTTGGCGCTGCTGGAGCGTACCTTGAAGCCAATGGCTGCGGTACAAGCACGCGTTCACTATGCCATGAAGCAGGAATTTAAACTCCTCAAGACGATCATGTCAGAGTACGCAGCTACTGAGTATGACTATATCCCTGAACGGGGGGCTATCAGTGCTCGGGTAGAAGACTACATGATGGTGGAAGTGATCCCCGTCAGCGATCCGAATAGTTCGACAATGGCGCAGCGCGTGGTGCAGTACCAAGCCGTGCTCCAAATGGCTCAGTCAGCCCCACAGATATACGACTTGCCCCAGCTCCACCGGCAGATGATCGAGGTGTTAGGTGTCAAGAACGCCGATAAGCTAGTACCCATCGAGGATGATCTGAGGCCAATTGATCCGGTTAGCGAGAACATGAACGCGTTAACAGGTACACCTATAAAGGCGTTTATCGACCAAGATAGCGAGGCGCATATAGCTACTCACCAGTCATTCATGCAAGACCCTATGGTAGCGCAGATGATCGGTCAGAATCCCCAAGGACAAGCTATTATGGCAGCGTTACAAGCGCATCTGTTTGAGCATCTAGGGTTCCAGTATCGTAAGCAGATAGAGGAGCAGCTTGGGACACAGTTACCACCGCCTGACCAAGAGTTACCTGCCGAGGTAGAGACAACCTTATCGCAATTGCTGGCTAGGGCTGGTACGCAGTTGAGTCAAGCGCATAAGCAGCAACAAGCCCAGCAACAAGCCCAGAAACAGGCTGAAGACCCCGTATTCCAGCTCCAGCAGAAGGAAGTGGCTATTAAGGAGCAGGAAGTACAGCGTAAATCCCAGAAGGATATGGGTGAGTTAGCGATACGTAAGCAGGAACAAGACCGTATTGCTCAGAAAGAAGCGATTGATGCTGCGATCAACACGAAAAAATTGGGGCTATCTAGTCAAGAACTAGAGCTTGAGGCCCAGAAAGAAGGGCTAAGAGTCGCCACAAAGACGAAGAACGATAACGATAAACTCAGCCTAGAGCTATTAAGGCTCATGGAACAACAAGAGAAACCGGATAAATAATGGCTAAAACCGTCTTCGACGCGCTGAAAGATAAATTCGAGGAAGATAAATCCTCTGCACTACAATTCCTTGGATCGGGGGGAGCTAAAGACTTCGCTCAGTATAAGGAAATTACAGGGACGATCAGAGGTCTCGAATCCTGTATTTACTACGTAGAAGACCTCGCGAGAAATATGGATAACGATGATGACTGAGACAGCAATAGAACTAACTGCGGAAGAGTTTGATGCTCAATTACCAATACCTGTAGGGTACAGGGTACTTGTAGCCTTACCACAAGTTGAGGAGACGTTCGGGGATACCGAGATCATAAAGTCTACTACAACTAGAAGCCAAGAGCATATCATGTCGATAATAGGACTGGTGCTGGACATGGGGAATTTAGCTTATTCTGATAAAGAACGATTCCCAACAGGTGCGTGGTGTAAAACTGGGGATTACGTGATGTTTCGTATGAACACTGGTACACGATTCAAAGTAGGCGCGGTGGAGTATCGTTTAATGAATGATGATTCTATTGAAGCCATAGTAGCCGATCCACACGGTATAACCCGCGCATAGGAGCCAATCATGGGATTTGAAAAAGTAGAGTTTGAATTTCCTGAAGAGGAAGAAATTAGCACAGAGATTGAGATAGAAGGTTCTAGTGCGACTAGCCCATTCGATGAACCGGAAGAGGAGGTGGTAGAAGATGATACCGAAGAGGATACCGAAGCTGACGATATTGAAGTCGAAGTGGTTGATGATACGCCTCAAGCTGATCGTGGGCGTAAGGCAAGCGAACCACCAGCGGAGATTACTGATGAGGAACTTGAGGACTATAGTGACAAAGTACGTAAACGGATTAAACATTTCAGCAAAGGTTACCACGATGAACGCCGCGCTAAAGAGGCTGCGGTTCGTGAGCGTAGTGAGCTGGAACAGGTGGCGCAACGCCTTATCCAAGAAAATAGCGACCTCAAAGGAACCGTAAGTAAAAATCAGGAAGCCTTATTGGAACAGGCTAAACGTACTGCGGCAGGGGAGATGATTCTCGCGAAGCGTGCTTATAAGTCGGCCTACGAGGAAGGAGACCCTGATAAGTTAGTTGACGCACAGGAAAAGATGACTAACGCCAAGTTTAAGTCTGATAGGTTATCCTCTTTACAACCAGAAGAAACTCCTGTAAAAATAGAAGGCACACAAGAATCTTTCGCCCCAGCACCTATTGACGAAAGAGCCAACAGTTGGGCAGCGTCCAACAAGTGGTTCGGACAAGACGACGAAATGACAAGTTTTGCGTTGGGGTTGCATAATAAACTTGTCAAATCGGGGGCCGACCCCCAGACCGATGAATACTACGAGAAGATTGATTCTCGCATGCGCCAGATCTTCCCCGGAGAATTTGATGACGGGGATGTTGAGGTAGAAGTTGAACAACGCAAGAGACAGACGAATGTGGTTGCCCCCGCAACGCGGAGCACAGCGCCTAGAAAAATTAGGCTGACGCAATCCCAAATAGCAGTCTCTAAACGACTTGGACTTACACCAAAGCAATACGCCGCACAGGTTGCTATAGACATGAGGAAACAATAATGGCTAACAATAGAATTGATCGTGAACATACAACCCGAGAAAAAAGTACTCGTAAAAAAGGATGGCAGAGGCCAGAAGTATTGCCCTCACCTAATCCAGAAGATGGGTATGACTTTAAGTGGGTTCGTGTGAGCACTCAGGGAACTGTTGACGCTACTAATGTTTCGTCCAAACTCCGTGAAGGCTGGGAGCCTGTAAAGGCAGATGATCATCCAGAGATTACAATGGTCACCGTTGAAAACGAACGGTTTAAAGATAATGTTGTGATTGGTGGTCTTATGCTGTGCAAAGCTCCCAAAGAATTGTCAGAAGAACGCAACGAATATTACGAGCATCAAACTGATGCTCAGATAACTTCTGTAGACAACAGCCTCATGCGAGAGAACGACCCTCGTATGCCTCTATTTAATGAGCGAAAAACGAAGGTCACTTTTGGTAAAGGATCTTAACTTAATTTGAGGAATTTCTAATGGCTTTAACTGCCGCACCATATGGGCTACGTCCCATAAAACGTGCTGATGGTCTGCCCTATGCAGGTGCTACTACTCAGTACTTGATTGATCCTGCTGGAGAAGGAACTAATCTCTTCTACGGTCAGGTTGTATTTGTCGGAGCCGACGGCTATCTTGCTCTTGTCACCGGAACTGGCGCTAATGCTGCCGCTCAAGCATTTCCTGTAGCTAATAGCTTTACAGGTGCTGTCGGTGTATTTGTTGGATGCGAGTATGTAAACGCTCAAGGTCAAACGATCTTTGGTCAATACTACCCATCTGGCACTACTGGCGTTGTAAAAGCATATGTTGTAGACGATCCAAATGTATTGTTCCAAGTTCAACTAGACGGCGCTGCCGCTCAAGCTGACTTAGGTGCTAATACGTTCTTCGCTGCTGCTCAGTCTACCACTACGGGTTCTACCCAAACTGGTAACTCTACTAGCGCGATGGATGCAACGGTTGTACAAACGACTGCGGCATTTAGGATTGTGTCTGCTGTTTCACCCATGACCGATGCGTTTCCTGACGTTCTTGTTCGATTTAATATCGGATATAGTAGCGCCACTAATGCCGTTGGCTTGTAAGGAGAATAGTTAATGGCTATTTCAAGAGCACAATTACTTAAAGAACTTCTTCCCGGCCTAAACGCGCTATTTGGTTTAGAGTACGCGAAGTACAGCGAAGAGACGAAAGAGATTTTCGATTCGGAAACCTCTGATCGTTCCTTTGAAGAAGAAACCAAGCTGTCCGGCTTTCAGTCTGCACCTGTCAAAAACGAAGGTTCTGCCATCGAATATGACAATGCACAGGAAGCATGGAGTGCCCGATACACGCACGAAACCATCGCAATGGGGTTCTCAATTACTGAGGAAGCTATTGAAGATAACTTGTACGACTCTTTGTCTGCTCGTTACACGAAGGCTTTGGCCCGTGGTATGGCATACACCAAGCAAGTTAAAGGTGCTAACATCTTGAACAACGCGTTTGCTGCTGGAACCACTTATGGTGACGGTGTAACACTTTGTTCAGTTGCTCACCCACTTGTTTCTGGTGGAGTTAACTCTAACCGTCCTGCTGTTGTTGCTGACCTTAATGAAACTTCTTTGGAAGCGGCTATTATTCAGATATCCGGTTGGACTGATGAGCGAAGCCTATTGATCGCAGCGAAAGCTCGTAAATTGGTCATACCGCCCAATCTTCAGTTTGTAGCAACTCGTTTGTTAGAGACTCAAGGTCGTGTTGGTACTGCTGATAACGACATCAACGCTATCAATAACAACGGTGCCGTTCCTGAAGGATACACAGTCAATCACTACCTGACTGATCCTGATGCTTGGTTCCTAATGACTGACGTACCTAACGGTCTGAAGCACTTTGTTCGTACTCCAATGTCAACATCTATGGATGCTGATTTTGATACTGGCAACAGTCGCTATAAGGCTCGTGAGCGTTACAGCTTCGGTGTATCTGATCCCCTCGGGATCTACGGTTCTCCCGGCGCACCTTAGTAGTTAGTATTAGTGGGGGGCACATGTTGCCCCCTTCTTTTTTATGTAGTATAAAGAACTTATCCCTGACAGGTGCATCCCGTGCCTGACACTAGCCACGACAGGAGATACTCATGGCGAATACAACTTTTAGCGGCCCAATCCGGGCTGGAAACATCCGAAACACTACAGGTACTACCGTAGGCACTGACATAGCTAACGTAGGCTATGTAGTTATGTCCCAGACATTTTCAACAGATGCAGCCCTTGCGGGTGGAGCGTCTGCTGCTAACGTAACAGATGTCGTTATCCCTGCTAACTCACAAATTATCGACTGTGTAATTGATTGTCCTACCGCAATGGCTAATGCTACTGCTGTTTTTAGTGTTGGTGATACTGTTGGTGGTAACGCTACATACATCAATTCGTTCAGTATTACTGTTGCATCAGGTGTAGGACGTAAGTACCCAACTACAGAAGCTGGTGGAGCACGATCTTGGGCAAATACTGGCACTGCTGATGAGCGACTGACTTGGACTACTACTGGCGCGACTAATGCTGGTGAAATCCGTGTAACTGTCCTTTATGCTCAAGCATTGAACACCGTCATTCAACCATAGAGAGGTGTTAGATTATGTCTTCTGACATTCAATCGACATTTATAAATGCGGCAGCAGCAGCGGCTGCGGCTATATCTACGGCTGCGGGAGTAGGTAATAACGCTGCACTTGTACTAACGACTAGTCCTTATGTCACTGATTTTCCTAGGAAAATTACTATAACTTCGGCTGGGGATGATTCTGGAATATCGTTTACCGTTGTAGGTCTAAACGAAAGTGGTACGGTAGTTAATGAGACTGTTACAGGGATAGACTCTGGAGTAGCTACTAGTGCTAACTACTACACTTCAGTTACTTCTATTACAGCCGTAGGCAACCCCGCTGGCAATGTATCGGCAGGTACTGCAAATGAAGTGTTCGCTACTATATTTGCTGGGCCTATGCGTTTACAGGGTCTGTACGCAGTTAACACTGCTACGGCAGGGACTATTACCTTTAGGGATACTAGTCTGACAGGGAATATTCGTATGCAGTTTAATACGGTAGGTTCTGCTACAAGCTCGGAATACCCTGATGTACCGGATGATGGCATATTGTTTTCAGGTGGAGGATTTTTAGACTACTCCGCAGCAAACATGTCATCAATAACTTTGTTTTATTGCTAATACCTATGCGTGGCTACTATAAGTCAGGCGGGAGTGTTTCAAAGTCCCCTGCTTGGACACGGAAGGAAGGCAAAAGTAAGTCTGGTGGGCTTAATAAAAAAGGTGTTGCTAGTTATCGTAAAGCAAACCCCGGCAGCAAGTTAAAAACTGCTGTTACTACTAAGCCTAGCAAACTGAAGAAAGGTTCTAAAGCAGCTAAACGCCGTAAGTCTTTCTGTGCTCGTATGTCAGGCATGAAGAAACGCAACACAAGTGCAAAAACAGCAAACGATCCAAACAGCAGGATCAATAAAAGTTTACGTAAGTGGAACTGTTAATGCCTAGCAAGAGTAAAAAACAACACAATTTTATGGCGGCTGTCGCCAATAACCCTAAGTTTGCTAAGGAAGTTGGAGTCTCTAAATCCGTAGGTGCGGATTATATGGAGGCTGATAAAGGCGTAAAAGGCTTTCATGGCGGCGGTTTAGCCCGAAAACGTAGAAATCATAAGGGTTGTGGTTGTGTTATGGATAGCCGCAGGAAAAAAACTTTACATATTTAGAGGTGTATAAAAATGGCTAAACCAAGACCATTAACCGAAAAAGAAAAAGCAGAGCTTCAAAGAATTAAAGAGGCACAAGCCAAAAAGAACAGTACAGAAACCCCTGTTACTAACGTGGATACAGAAACTTTGAAGCGTGAAGATCCAGTGGCTAGAATGAAACGAGCCACAGGTCAAACTGGGATGAAGACTATGGCTAAAGGTGGTATGGCGAAAGGCCCAATGAAAAAGAACATGGGCGGTAAGGTGATGGCCTATAAAACGGGTGGTGGTGTTCGTGGTTCCGGTAAAGCTACTAAAGGTACTCGCGCCTGTAAAATGGTCACAATGAAGGGTAGCTAAGTGAGAAAAAAGTAATGGCTAAAGGTGTTAAGCACTACTTTAAAGACGGTACGGAGCATAAGGGCGTTATGCATAAGCACCCCGATGGTACGTTAATGACAGGTAAAACCATGTCAAATACCGCTAAAAAGTTACATCATTATAAAAACCTTTCTACTAAGGCTAAACAAAAAGCCAAAACTGGTTGGAGAAAATGACTACCTCGGGCAGCACAGCATTCAATATGCCGTTCACGGAGATCGCTGAAGAAGCGTGGGAACGTGCAGGGCGGGAACTGCGGTCAGGATATGACTTGCAGACTGCTCGACGCTCTATGAACTTGATGACTATCGAGTGGCAGAACCGTGGCATTAACATGTGGACTATTGAACAGGGCTTAATTGACCTAGTTCAGGGACAAGCTACATACGCATTACCAGATGACACTATAGACCTGTTAGAGCAGTCTATTCGTACTGGAGCTAACGATACGGTCACGCAATCAGACTTAAATCTCAATCGAATTAGCATCGTCACGTACGCGTCTATCCCTAATAAACTTACTCAGTCTCGGCCTATTCAGGTCGTCGTGCATAGGGACAGTGGGCAGACTTATCCAACAGGGATTACTCTAGCTACTACGGCTTCCAGTACAGCTACGACTATTACTCTAAGTAGTGTTGCAGGATTACCCCCCGCAGGCTTTGTGAAGATCCAAAATGAGATATTGAATTACGGACATATCGTGGGCAACGTGCTCCAGAATTGTTTTAGGGGTCAACAAGGGACTACCGCAGCAACACATACGGTAGGCGGCACAGCGATTACGGTTTACTGGGAGCAAGTCCCTGCGGTTACTGTGTGGCCTGTGCCTGATAACGTACAAACTTACCAGATAATTTATTGGCGTATGCGTAGGGTTCAAGACGCTGGCGATGGTATTGAGACATCTGATATGAATTTCCGGTTTTTCCCTTGTCTTGTAGCGGGGCTGGCGTTCCATATTGCTATGAAGGTACCCGAGTTCATAGACAGGGTGCCCATGCTAAAGGCAGCGTATGATGAGCAGTTTGAGCTTGCCGCAGGAGAAGACAGGGAGAAAGCCCCTGTACGATTTGTCCCTCGTGTTGGTAGGATTTAGTTGTGGGAAACAGGTTTGCATCAGCTCGCATCGCCATCGCAATGTGCGATGTTTGTGGGTTTCAGTACAAACTAAAAGTACTTAAAGACTTGGTTGTTAAAGGGAGGAATACTAATATAAAGGCGTGTCCTGAGTGCTGGAATCCTGACCAACCACAACTTAGGTTAGGGGAGTTTCCAGTAGAAGATCCTCAAGCTATTAGAAACCCAAGACCTGATAGGAGCATAGGGATATCTGGGGATTACAGTAGCAGAGATATACAGTGGGGTTGGAACCCAGTAGGTGGTGGTAATGACCCCTATACTCTAACCCCTAATAACTTAGTAGCTAGTAGCCTACTTGGAACAGTTACAGTAACGACTACATAGGAGCAATATCATGTACAACCCTAAGAATGTTTTTGGTATGAAAGAAGTAAAGGTACATAAAGATAAAGGTGTGTACCCCTGTAAGGAGGCCCCTAAGCCTGATATGAGTGGAGTTAAAACCTCCGGTATCATGATGCGGGGATACGGTGCAGCGACTAAAGGTCGTATGTGTCGTGGGCCAATGGCCTAAGAAATGAACTACACAGAGCTAAAGGCTAATATCGAAGATATCTGCGAGACAAGTTTCACGGCTGATGAGCTTGCCATGTTCACGGAGCAGGCGGAGCAGAAAATATACAACACCGTACAGATCCCAGCATTACGTAAAAACGTAACCGGGACAGTAACGTTGAACAATGTGTATGTAGATGTACCCGATGACTTCTTATGGTCATATTCTTTAGCTGTTGTAGATGGGGATGGGAACTATTCATACCTTATAAATAAAGACGTTAACTTCATACGTGAAGCCTACCCAAAAGCTACTTCTACGGGGCTACCTAAACACTACGCGTATTTTAATGATACAGCGTTTATTGTTGGGCCTACTCCAGATGTTTCGTATACAGTAGAACTACACTATGGATACTATCCCACGTCTATAGTTACTGCGGGTACTTCGTGGTTGGGTAATGAGTTTGATACGGCGCTACTAAATGGCGCGTTAATTGAAGCTATCCGCTTTATGAAAGGTGAGCGAGATATGATTGAGTTATATCAAAACATGTATATACAGGCTATGGGACTCCTTGAAAATCTCGGAAATGGTAAGTTACGGGCAGATGCCTTCCGTTCTGGGCAATACAGAACAGTAGCGAAATAGGGAGTTTACAATGGCAATTACGCAAACACTGTGTACATCATTTAAGAAAGCACTTTTAGACGGAGAAATGGATTTTAGTAGTAACACGTCACAGTCCTATAAGGTTGCTTTATACACAAATAGCGCAAGTCTAGACGCTACAACTACGGTATATACTACTAGTAACGAAGTATCTGGCACAGGGTATACAGCGGGGGGTGTTGCGCTAACAATTTCTACGGCCCCTACAACTTCTGGGACTACCGCATATTTAAGTTTTAATAACGCAACTTGGGCTAACTCTACTATTACCGCCAGAGGTGCTTTGATATACCAAACTGGAGGCACTACACCGGCTGTAGCAGTGCTTGATTTTGGTAGTGATAAGTCTACTTCAGGGGTTACTTTCCAAGTTACGTTCCCTACAGCAAATAGCACCACCGCAATTGTTAGGGTAGATTAATGACTGAGGTAGTGGTTACAGGGGTGGTATGTACAACACAGTTGGGCGCAGTACAAGTATGGGGTACGGTATCCACAGCACAAACCCCTGATTGGCAACCCGTAGCTACATGAGGTTATATATATATGACAACGCAATACACTACAATTCTTAAGCTGGCACTTCCCGTACAGGGGGAATTGAGCGGTACTTGGGGTGATGTTGTTAACAACAATATTACTCAGATGGTTGAACAGGCGGTTGCAGGTAAGGCGACGGTCAATTCATGGACTGGTAATTCGCATACATTAACTTCAGCAAATGGCACCACTGCGGAATCACGTTGCGCTATCCTTGAACTTACAGATACGGGTACAGCCCTATCAGGAGTGGGCACTGTAATATGCCCTGCGGCATCTAAACTCTATATCGTAGACAATAATACGGCACGGGTCATCACTGTTAAAACCGCTAGTGGTAGTGGGGTTGCTGTACCCGTGGGAAAAACAATGTTGGTGTATTGTGATGGCACTAATGTTGTCGAAGGGGTTACTCACGCTAATAGTCTTAGTTTAGGAACTAGTACGACAACGGCCTCGTCTATCCTCGATGAAGATAACATGGCCTCTAACAGTGCCACTGCCCTATCAACACAGCAAAGTATTAAAGCCTATGTTGACGCTCAAGTAGACACAGCGGATTCGCTTTCTGAAATCTTAGCCATCGGAAACACTACCGGTGGAACCGATATCGCCACAACTACAACCGATAAAGTCCAGTTCCGCGATGCCGCAATATACATAAACTCCAGCGTCGATGGACAGCTTGATATTGTCGCTGATACAGAAATTCAGATAGCGGCTACTACAATTGATATTAATGGCGCGATTAACGCAAGCGGTGAAATCATCGCAGCCTCTCTGGATATTAGTGGAAACATTGACGTAGACGGCATAACCAACCTTGACGTTGTAGATATTGATGGCGCCGTGGACATGGCATCTACGTTAACTTTAACAGGTAATGCTGATTTTAACGGTGATTTAGATGTTGACGGAACAATAGAGTTTGACGCGTTGTCTGGTACCGGCTCAGTAGCTGTTACCGATATTAAAGACGAAGACAACATGGCGTCTAACAGTGCTACTGCTCTATCAACACAACAATCTATCAAGGCTTATGTTGATAGCCAAGTCGGGACTGTTGACACGTTGGCAGAAGTTCTTGCTAACGGTAACACCACTGGATCAACCGACATTGATGTAGACGGCGCTCAGAAGGTTCAGTTCCGCGATGCGGCTATATACATAAATTCTAGTACAGACGGTCAGCTTGATATTGTCGCTGATACAGAAATTCAAATAGTTGCAACCACGATTGATATCAACGGCGCTGTAAACGCTAGCGGCGAAATCATTGCGGCATCTCTGGATATTAGCGGCAACATAGACGTAGACGGTATAACCAACCTTGATGTTGTAGATATTGATGGCGCCGTGGACATGGCTACAACGCTTGCTGTTGCAGGTAACGTAGACTTTAACGGTGATTTAGACGTAGATGGCACAACTAATCTTGATGTTGTAGATATTGATGGCGCCGTGGACATGGCCTCTACACTTACCGTTGCCGGTGCTTTAACGGGGGCCTCCTTAGACATCTCAGGTGACGTTGACGTAGACGGTACAACTAACCTAGACGTTGTAGACATTGATGGCGCCGTGGACATGGCATCTACATTAACTTTAGCAGGTAATGCTGATTTTAATGGTGACTTAGATGTTGACGGAACAATAGAGTTTGACGCGCTGTCTGGTACCGGCTCAGTAGCTGTTACAGACATTAAAGACGAAGATAACATGGCGTCTAACAGTGCCACTGCTTTGTCAACACAGCAAAGTATTAAAGCCTACGTCGATTCTCAAGTAGGCACTGCTGATACGTTGGCAGAAGTTCTTGCTAACGGTAACACCACTGGCGGAACCGATATCGCCACAACTACAACCGATAAAGTCCAGTTCCGCGATG
>TARA_B110000438_G_scaffold25701_1_pt1 | contig 22271 bp, 14 predicted proteins | sample TARA_B110000438 | Tara Oceans TARA_B110000438 (sample SAMEA4398413) | marine metagenome | biome: Polar Biome; feature: [MES] marine water layer (ENVO:01000295) within the mesopelagic zone...; material: water (ENVO:00002006), including particulate matter (ENVO:01000060) such as...... | reverse complement strand
TCAGCGCAAAGCCTCTGAGCAATAGCTATACTGTCATCGAGTTTCATGCCGAAGCGCTCCGCTGACAAACGCACACCCAACGTAAAGTCTTCACGGCATTGTTCTCTAACACCATCAATTATTTCGAATAACAAGCGCGATCGGTTTTCTAGGCTGCCGCCGTATTCATCATCCCGGTGATTGATTTCACTTGAGAAAAACTGACAAAGTAAATAACCATGGGCGCCGTGTAATTCAACCCCATCGAAACCTGCCCTTTCAGCTCTTACTGCCGCAGCAACGAAATCTTCTATCAGCTTTTTTATTTCCGCTATCTCTAAAGCACGAGCTCCAGTTTCTGCATTAGCTGAAGGACACACTGGCCTGTAGCCAGTAACATCTTCAGGTGCGCGCATACCACCATGATAAAGCTGGCAATTAGAAACACTGCCTTCAGCTTTAATTTTTGAGGCTAGTCGAGATAATCCATCCACATGCTTATCAGCAAAAATTCCCAATTGGCCCGGAAAGCCTTGTCCAATTTCCTGCACATGAGCCGCGCAAGTCATGGTTAAACCGAAACCCCCTTTCGCACGCATGGTGAGCCAATGGAGTTCTTCATCAGATAAGATCCCGTCTTCGTGACTCTGTAAATTAGTTAATGGCGCCAGCATGAAACGATTTTTCATGCTAGGGCCGCGCTTGAAATCAAGTGGCGAAAATAAAGAATTCATAACGACTCTTAAAAAATAAAACAACAAATACATAAAAACGGGCGGTGTCCTGCGACAGCGCCCGTTTCGATTTAAACACGAAATACTATGGTATCAAACGCGGGACGAAGCGAGTCACTCCTTGAATTACACCTACTTCACCGCCATACACATTTCCATCTTTGTCTGCCGTCACACCTTCACCCATGCAGCCGATTCCACCCATGCCGGAGAAACCCCGTCCTCCGCATATATGCTCGGGAATGAAATAAAGCACTTCACCATTGCGCGCATTTCCTACTCGCAGACCCTTTCTCCAACCACCAGGGTTGTAGTTCTCGTCAGTTTCAGAATCGATGGCATACAACATATCGTTGCTAGGATCGATATACATGCCGCTAATACGGCTGAACTGGTACCAAGTATCTAACCATTCTCCGTCTTGCGTAAAAATCTGGATGCGATTATTACCACGGTCTGCGACGAATAATCGACCCTGCGAGTCCATTGCTAAACTATGGGGCGCGCGAAATTGACCGTCATCCCATCCGTATTCACCAAAGTGCCCTATGTATGTGCCGTCTGGCTCCCACATAGTGATGCGGCTCTTGGTCTCATCACTCGGCTCACCTTGAAATTGGGCTTGGTGAGTTTCTGCGATAAAAATACGACCGTTTGGCGCAATCAATACATCGTTTGGCTCAGTAAGATGCGTTGGAGGATCGCCAACTTCCCCCGGTGTGCCTATAGTCATTAACAAGTCACCATCTGGGCTGAATTTCATAACAGCGCTTCCGATGTTAGCAGCCGCTGGATTTTGGCTAATTTCATTGTCATTGGCTACGCGAGCATCGGCTACCCAAACGCTACCTTCGTGATCAACATCCATTCCATGGGGCCAAAGAATCTGGCCAGCGCCGAACTGGGCGACGACCCTACCGTTGGGATCCAGTTTCACTATCGGATTAATATCTGGTGTGGTTGCACACTGATTAGTCCCGCAGCGATCGCCCGCCCATATGTGAACGCCATCGATATCAACGTTAATAGCACTTACAGAGCCCCAACTACGCCCATCCGGCAACGAGCCAAAATTACGCTCTGTCACGTAGGGATTCGGTAAATTATTTATGGGTTGCTGGCCAGCATGCGCAGCCGGCTTGCCAGATTCCGCCATCGACCCCCTTTGTGCCATTGAATTTGCAGAGACAATAGAAAATGTGAGTCCTACTAACCCAGCTTTTACTAAGAGTCCTACCCCGGATTTTCTTGTTCTAATCATTGTGACCTCTCTTGACTTCTTTATAGCTATTATTGGATGTCGAACAGAACTGAGAACATGAACCTAAGCGTATAACTTGTCAAGGATGTGCAATTCCGAGTAAGAGCACGAAACTTCCCTAGACTCCTAGCCTTGGGCTGTTTATGCTCTGTCTGTCAGTTGCTTCAAATACATGGACTTTGAAGCCTATTTTTTTTGCAAATATTAATGGAAGGGGGACACATGAGTTCTTTCACAATCAATAAAGATCTAAAACTAGTCATCACTGGGTTCTTTGCGCTGGCTCTTGCCGCCTGTGGTCAAGAAGATTCAAGCCCTCTGCCTGCAGCACAAACTTCAGCTCCTGTAGAGGAAGCGGCGAGTGAAATGCGCGAAGGAGAAGTCCCCGTTGATATTCAGGAACCTGGTGAAGGTCTTGTGATTACTCAATCGCACTGGATTAATGAAGAACCTATAGGTAATGGTTCTGGTGATGTAACGTTTGATTTGTTATCACAACCCAATAGTGCGAACCCTGACTCTTGGTTGCAATACGGTGGAGACTATTCCAATACCCGCCACAGTCCCTTAGAAGATTTATCTCCTGAAAACGTAGACGATTTGCGCTTTGCTTGGGGCTTTCCTACTGGGACGCTGGGCCAATTCGCAGTTTCCCCTGTTGTCTATGATGACATCATGTATGTTACTTCGTCTTTCAACAGATTATTTGCACTAGATGCTAAGAATGGCGAATTGTTTTGGCGCTATGATCATCCGCAGCCGGAGGATTTACGCTTATGTTGCGGGCCAGCAAATCGTGGAGTTGCAATAGTCGGCGATAAAGTTCTGATGGCTACTCTTGATGCTCGCATCATGGCTTTCGATCGCATCTCGGGAGAAATTCTTTGGGACTCAGAAATCATTGAATACTACCGAGGTTTTAGCGCCACTTCTGCTCCTCTTATTGTTAAAGACATGGCCATTATCGGAATAGGTGGCGGCGAATACGGTGTTCGTGGATTCTTTGATGCTTACAACGTGAACACGGGAGAACGGATGTGGCGGCACTACACAGTGCCTGACGAAGGCGAACCCGGTTATGAAAGCTGGTCTGGAACTTCATATGAAACCGGTGGAGCTCCTGCATGGACTATAGGGACCTATGATCCAGAATTGGATCTGCTTTATTGGACTACTGGCAACCCATCCCCTGATTGGAATGGTGATGCAAGACTAGGTGATAACCTTTTTTCTGACAGTGTATTAGCTTTGGACCCAGATACTGGCGAACGGCAATGGTATTACCAATTTACCCCTCATGATGTTTGGGACTATGACGGCAATACTCATCTGTTCCAGGTGGATCTCGATGTCGATGGCGAAACTGTCAAGGCCCTTGTACAAGCAAACAGAAATGGGTTTTTCTACGCGATCAACAGAGAAAACGGAGAATTCATTCGCGCCACCAATTATATGGAACAATTAAACTGGGCGACTGCGATGGAGCCTAGTGGCAGGCCGGTTATCAATCCTGAAGCTTTACCTGTAGAGGAGCCCACATTTCGAGTCTGCCCTGGTGTAATGGGCGGAATGAATGGCTCAACTTCTGGCTCGGTAAACCCTGATTTAGGTCTAGCTTTTGTTCCCGTAATTGAAAGCTGTCAGTTGATGCAAAAAGGGTTAAGCTTTCACGTTGAAGGCCTGCAATTCACTGGAGGTTTTCCAATTCCCGTGGATGCTGCCGACGAGTCAGCTTATGGCCATATCACTGCCATGGACTATCAAACCGGGGAAGTCCGCTGGCGATATATGGACCCACAACCAATGATGGCAGGAACCTTGAGCACTTCAGGTGGGCTGGTCTTTACCGGCAGTCTAACTGGCCATGCGATTGCTCTCAATGCAGAGAATGGCGAAGAAGTCTGGCGCGCCAAGTTAGGTGGCGGTGTTCGTTCCCAACCGATAGCATATCAAGTTGATGGTGAATCCTATGTTGCAATTGGCTCTAGCAACTTTCAAACTCTTTCTGGTTTTGTTGGAGGAGACATAGCGATTCCTGAAGGGGGCCACTTGTACGTTTTTAAATTAAATAATTAGTCAAAACAATTCGCGCAAGAAGAGCAAAATGCGAAGCAAGTTGATTTACATAATCTTCGCTGTCGCCGTCCTTATGGCTGCGATTCTCCTTGCCATTTGCCTGGCGGAAACTGTGCCTGATGCTGGTGGCAGAGCGCACGCTGAAATTCCGGGTCTGCAAGTTGGCGGTGACGGAGCTGTCCGCTTGCAATACATCGGACCTTTAGCTTTCATATTTCAGTGCCTGTTACTTATCCAAATTGCTCTTCTCTCTTTACTAGGTGTAGCAGAAAGATATCGCACCAACGAGCTACTTGCGTACATGGGCGGCACTCTAGCAATCACTTTATTTATTGCATGGAAGATGTTTTCGGGTCATTCAGCTTTTCTAGATACCGGAGAAACAGGCTATTTTATGGGCTTTCCCACCGCAACTGCTTGGCAAACCTATGGGACTTGGCTAGGTGCTATTCCATTAATTCTTATCTATAGCTTTGGGTTTAATAAATATATCTACACCAAGGAAGACGAAGAAAAATTTAATGCTCTCTTAGCAGAAAAGGCTAGCAAATTGTCTGAAGCAAAGAACTCGGATAGAGCGACGTAGTAATTACATGGAAGCTTTCAGACAGGAAATAATCATTGGCGCTGTTGTCAGCTACATGATTTTTTGCGTGCTCACAGGCTTGTGGGCAATGCGCCGCACACACAACTCTAGTGATTTTTTTATCGCAGGCCGTGGTCTCGGCCCAATTGTCGTGTCGTTGGCGCTTTTTTCTAGCACTTTGAGTGGTTTCGGATTCGTTGGCGGACCAGGTTTAGTCTACTCAATTGGTGTTAGCTCATTCTGGATGGTCGTGATTTCTTCCTGTGGCTATGCCCTTGGTTTCTACTTGGTTGCAAAACGCATTCGTATGATAGCCGAACTGAGGGACTGCATTTCTTTACCCGACATTGTTGCCGCCCGATATGGCAGTGAAGCCGTCAGATTTATGATTGCGATCACAATCGTTCTAGGAGTAATGGGTTACTTGGCAACTCAAATACTAGCGATGGCAGTAGTAATGCAAGCAATTCTCTCAGGCACAGAAACTTTTGCTAACGTAGGTTTAGTCACTTGCGTAGTGATTTCTTCAGCGGTACTAATCTTTTATTGCGTCACCGGCGGCATTATCGCTTCCGTATACACCGATGTAGTACAAGGGTCGATCATGATAGTCGCTGGCACACTAATCTTGTTTACTGCAATGAATGTATTCGATGGCGGTATGCAAGAGGCAACATCGATTATTCTCGCCGATGACTATGAAACAGTTATGCCCTATGGAGCTGCCGGGATAATGGCTTCTCTCGGTTGGTTTTTTGTTTTTGGGCTTGGTCTAGCAGGACAACCCCACCTGATTACCAAGATGATGATGAATAAAAACATACGAGACAACCGCAGCATTCTTCCCATGTCGCTGTTTGGCTATGTAATGGCTGCTCTATTATGGATTTCAATCGGTATTGTCATGCGTGCCGCGGTTATCGATGGAGTGGTTGATCCACTGGCACTTCCAGATGATGCTGCTTCGGTTTTCCTCTCTGTATTTACCAACCCGCTGTTAGCGGGCATAGTCTTTGCTGGTCTATTCGCTGCGATTATGTCAACTTCTGATGCTTTTTTGAACATTGGCACAGCTGCAATAATTCACGACATACCCAAAGCAATACGTGGCAAAAGTATTGAGAATGAATTGTTCTGGGCGCGAGTCGTTACTGTATTACTAGCCATAGTCGCAGCAAGTTTTGCGCTCTATTCTCATTTTCGAGACGCTACTCTAGTAGCACTATTAGGCGCTTTTGGTTGGGGAACATTCGCTGCCTCTATATTTCCGGTGGTAGCTATAGGATTAAACTGGAAAGGCGCCACAGTCGCAGGTGCAGTTACGGCTATCGGAACTGCGCTAACAATTAACTTTGGCTCGCAATTGGCAGGGATTACTTTCCCTTATGGCGTTAGTGGCCAGTTAGTAGCTTTTATTTCTTCTATGGTTCTTTTTATTGGTGTCTCACTAGTCACTAAAAAGCCTGTGCTCGACAATGACATTAAACTTATGATGGATATTTAAGCCAATATCTCACTATTCAGTTTTTATCCATCTAACCGACTCTACTTTATAGATGACAGCTTTCGTTGTCCTACTTATTCCATCTTTGTAAGACCCTGGAAACTGCAGTGCCCACACAGACACTCGTAATAAACCTTTTCCTGACTGCAATCGCAGCATGCTCATTTATAAGCCATGATTTACAGGCGGCTTCAACTTGCGCTTCTACGCAATACGAAACAGATAACGGTGATTGCTTTCCAGTCTGGCATGGCCAAACTAGAAGTGGCGCTTACTACACAATAGTTATACCTAAAAATTGGGATGCCAGTGACGGCCTGGTTTTCTGGAATCATGGCTTTCAAAGTTTTTTGACAGGTTTTGAAACAGCCGAACTGCTCGACCTATTGGATCCGTCTTGGAATGGCTATTACACTGGCGCTGTCCAAGCTGAGCCGGGGTTGGGACCTTATGGTGAATCAATTCTCTCCCAAGGGTTTGCCATGGCTGCCTCCAGCTACAGCCAAACTGGTTGGGCGGTATTTGATTCACATATCTCTAATGGCGAGATGTACGACGAGTTTCTCTCTACCGCTTTAAGCTTAGATCAAACGGCGCCGGAGAAATTTTACATTATTGGAGGTTCTCTGGGCGGCATAGTGACCATCCGAGACCTCGAATCAGAGTTAGTCCCCGACCCAGATGGAGCACTCATTTTGTGTGGCGCCGTAGCCGGGTCAATTAATTGGATTGAAGCCTTCGACTTAAGAACCATTTATGAATCAGTTTGTGACGCAGTGCCTGGGGCTCAATTGCCCAAACCATGGTATGAAAGGCCTGAATTGCTATTTGGTGAATTAGATTATCTCGATTCTTTAGACAAATGCATTGGAATTAGCACCCGGTTATTGATTAATGAGAATGATCCACTTGAGGTATTTGCCTGGGAACTCAGCAACCTCAGTAAAGCAGACCGACTCAAAAAAATCCTAGAAACTTCTAATACCGAAAATCCTTACTTTTTAGCGCTAAATCTTTGGTATGCCGTGTTTCAGATCCCCAGACTGATCAATGATGAAACTCAGTTAAATGGCGCAATTCCGTTTAGCAATATCGGTATCGATTACAATGATGATGCAGTTAATGATGCAGCAGTGAGAACATTTGCGCTGCCATCAGCAAGAGATGCACTGCTAGCGAACTACTCCCCTATCGGCAATGTGGGTGATACCAAAATAGTATCTATACATACTTCTCATGACGGGCTAGTTCGCGTAGAGAATCAACAGATCTTGCAATCTTTGGTTCCTGAAAATCAACTTACCGTTGCAATAGTTGATGACTCAAAAAGCCCGAGTCATTGCGGCTTCACAATCGACGAAGGCCTAGCTGCTTGGAATAAGTTAACGGACTGGGTAAACGGCGCGATTCAACCAACAGTGTCAGATTTAAGATTGGCCTGCTTAGAAACCGCAATTGATGGAGATGATTGTAATTATGCTCCTGACTTAATTATCGATTCCACACTACCAATATTTGAGCGTTCAAATTCAATCGGAGTTTCTGGCATAAACACCTATGATGTTGAAAGCGGACAACTCAATTATCAATCATTGCAGATACTCGGAGACGACGAAACCTATGATGGGTATTTAAATCCTCCTGTGAGTAACAGCACAATCTTTACGGTTGGTGATTTACAATTGACAGGCGCAACGCCAATCTGGCGGCATAGCTCAGCTTTTGACTCCAATACCTCATTGCTTTATTTACCCAAAGTCAACCTCGAAAATATTTTGCCACCTGATATCACTGAATATGATGTGTATCTTCGCCTCAAGCAAGAAGACGATATCACCGGACTTGAGTTTGTAGAGTTTGAAATTGCTAATTAATCTCAGCCAAGCCGAACTGACTTAGCTCGTATTGGCAGCAAAATGAACTTTATCCGACCGTTATCCACGCAGCCAGCATCAGATGCAGTGTCTTGTTGACTTAAATGATACTTACAAAAGTCTTACTCGTACTTTAAGCATTTTTAGGAATTTTAAAGACGGCGAAAAAGAACCCCTAACCACACTCAATAAACTTCTCGCTATTGCAAACAGCTTGGTTAGTAACGCAAATTTGCTGTCTCATTTCGCTAGGGTAATTCCCGGCAACTGAATACAAACCCAGAGGTTTTTCACGTAAACTCATAAATTCGGACCTAAAGCTTGGCCTAGTTCGTGCGCCAATAAAAGAAACTAAAGAAGAATAGGAGACGACATGATTCCTGCTTGCAGCACAGTTCGCTCAGCCGCATTGACGCTAATCCTTGTAAACGCCGTCTGCGCCCAAGGTGCAGATAACTCGAGCGACGAAAATCTCAACGAATGGCCTATGTACAGGGGTAATACCTCTGGCACAGGATACTCAGCGCTGGATCAAATTACGGCTGAAAATGTCGATAATTTGGAGGTTGCCTGGCGCTATTCACTGCGCAATGATTCCGCTGATAATGCCCGTAACCCTAATTCTCAAGTCACTCCAATCGTTGTGGGTGGGGTGATGTATTTTCCTACTTTAGATCGGGTGGTCGCCATTGACCCGCTTAGTGGGGCAGAACTCTGGAGTCATCCCGTTCCTCTTAATTCCCCGTCGCGTCGGGGAGTCTCCTATTGGCCAGGACAGGGTGGAATTTCTCCTCGGATCTTTTATACCGCTTTTGATCAGCTCGTGGCTTTGGATGCGGAAACAGGTGAAATTGACCGAGAATTTGGTGAATCAGGAACGGTTACTATGGGGATTCCTTATATCTCGGTTCCATTTGTTTATAAAAACGTAATCGTGGTTGGTGCCAACACACCGCGCGGCGCAATTGGCGGAATTGGCAATGCTCGCGCTTTTAATGCTCTTAACGGGAATAAATTATGGGAATTTGAATCTGTGCCTTCACCAGGAAATTCTGGCAATGAAACATGGGAAGGTGACAGTTGGATGGGCCGTCTTGGCGCCAATGCTTGGCCCTTCTATTTTACTGTAGATGAACAAAATGATCAGTTATATATACCACTGGCTTCGCCCATACCCTTCGCTTATGGAGGGGACCGGGCGGGCGCAAATCTTTATGCTAACTCCATCGTTGCAGTCAATATTCACTCAGGTGAATACAACTGGCATTTTCAAACCATACATCATGATCTATGGGATCATGACCCACCCGCACCACCAACTCTTTTTGATGTGAAGTACAACGGCGATACGATCCCGGCATTAGGTATAACAACCAAGTCTGGATATCTCTTTGTCCTGAATCGAGACACTGGTGAACCTGTTTACGGCGTGACAGAGGTACCTGTTCCTCAAAGCCAAGTCCCAGGAGAAGAAGCCTTTGCAACTCAACCAATCCCGGTTAAGCCGGAGCCATTAGCTCGAGTAAGTTATGACCCCTCCGACTTGGTCACTGCTCAAGACACTAGCATTGAACACGCCACAGCATGCCGCGACCTAGCAAACTCTGCAGGAAATATTCATAACGCAGGCCCCTATACACCCTGGGTTTATCGTCCAGACATCAGCAACGAAGACGTAACGTTACTTTTCCCGGGCCTGTCAGGAGGGCCAAACTGGGGAGGTGTTGCTCACAACCCAAACAACGGTTACGTATACGTTTTTGCCGCGGACATCGGAACTCTTGGTTGGCTGGAAAATGCTGGACCAGACTCAGAAATACCTTATGTGCTCACCGGCCCAGGACTGAGAACTGGAAGTTTCAGCGTTCGCATTAACGGTATGAACATGCCTTGTCAGAAACCACCCTGGGGAAGGCTTACGGCTGTCGATACAAACAGCGGGGATATTGCTTGGCAAATCCCCTTAGGAGTTACGGAAGGCTTACCTGAAGAGAAACAATTAACCGGCCGCCCAGGAAGAGCCGGAGCTCTAGTGACTGGTAGCAATTTGCTCTTTATCGCAGCTACAGACGATAGTCGCTTTCGAGCCTTGGACGCAACGACAGGTAACATCGTTTGGGAAGATCAAATGGAAAGCCGTGGCAACGCCAACCCGATGACTTTTCTAGGTAGCGACGGCAAACAATATGTTGTTATTACGGCAACCGATACCGTTTTAAGTTATGCACTACCCTAACTAAAAAAACTAATGAGGAATTTGTAAGTGCGAATACTGAGAACACCTCAAAAATCATTTCAAAAAACAGCGGCTGCAATTTCCGCTGGATTATTATTAGTTATAGCTGCCCAAACTGGGCTCAGCCAATATGGAACCGGTTCAGGAGATTGGCCAAGTTATGGTGGTGATGCGGGCTCAACGAAATACTCGCCTCTAAATCAAATAACTCCAGAAAATTTCGAAGATTTAGAAGTCGCGTGGACCTGGACTTCAATCGATGCAGATTTAGACCTAGAGGCGATACTTGAAGTAAATGAAACCGTACGCATAAATAATTTCCAGGGTACGCCATTAATGATTGATGGCACGCTTTATATAATTACTGCTGTAAATCAAATCGCTGCAATCAACCCTGCAACCGGCGAAACACTCTGGTCATATAACCCCGAAGTCTATCTAGGCAGTACGCCAGTTAACTATATTGGGTATCACAATCGTGGCCTGGCCTATTGGACAGATGGTAACGAAAAAAGGGTGATAGCTGGCACTAATGATGGTTATTTGATCTCAATTGATGCTGAAACCGGAGTACCGGACCCCCTCTTTAGTGAAGGCAAGGTCGATTTGGCCGATGGCCTACCTCGAGCTACTCGCGACGATTTAGACTGGACTGGGGCCCAACCTGTTGCTGTGGTTTCACCACCTATTGTGGTAGGCGATACTGTAATCACCTCATCAATTACCCAGGCCCGTCCTATTAATCGTGAACGACCGCCCATGTGGGTGCGTGGTTACAATGTTCGCACAGGGCAGCATGTTTGGGACTTTCATACAATTCCTTTAGCAGGTGAGTACGGTGTCGAAACCTGGGAGGAAGAATCCTGGCGCCGCACTGGTAATTCCGGCGTCTGGTCAATGATGAGCGCCGACCCTGAATTAGGTTTAGTGTATTTACCAATTGATGCGCCCACTGATGACTTTTACGGTGGCAATCGCCCTGGCGATAATTTATTTAGTCAAAGTATAGTTGCCGTAGATGCACAAACCGGCAAACGTCGCTGGCACTTTCAAATGGTGCATCATGGCCTGTGGGATTACGATCCACCCGCTGCTCCCAACTTACTTGACATAACCGTCGAAGGCAGAGAGATAAAAGCATTAGCACAAATTACTAAACAAGGTTTTGTCTATACTTTCGACAGAGAAACTGGAGAACCAGTTTGGGTCATTGACGAAAGAGAAGTTCCTCAAGAGCCTCTAATACCAGGAGAGAGACTATCCGCTACTCAACCTTTCCCTACTAAACCACCACCCTTTGTAGGCCAAGGTCTAACTGCAGATGACCTTGTCGATTTCACTCCTGAATTGAGGGCAGAAGCAGAGCAAATTATTGCTGACTACACTTACGGGTCTTTATTCACTCCACCAAGCTTGTCGATCCCTGGCGGTAATCGAGGAACTATCCTTCGGCCTAGCGCGGGTGGTGGAGCTAACTGGATGGGCGCAGCAGTTGATCCCGAAACAGGCATTCTTTATATTCCATCTTCAGATTCAATTTCTGTACCCGTGGTAGTTGAAACAAATCCAGATGAATCTACCTTGCGCTATCGACGCATTTCCTATGCTGGCGCACGCGGCCCTGAGGGCTTGCCGTTATTAAAACCACCTTATTCAACCATAACCGCCATTGACATGAATAGAGGAGAAATTCTCTGGCAAGTTCCAAACGGTGATCGCGCACCAAACGTAGAAAATAACCCTGCCGTTGAAGGAATAGATCTACCCCCTCTTGGTGGCGGTGGCCGCAATCCCATACTTGCCACTCCTTCCATGTTAGTTCACGCGCAAAACTACCAAGACGGTCCCTTGATGATAGCTCGAGACAAGGACTCGGGCGAAGAACTAGGCGCAATCATTATGCCTGCTCGCGCAATCGCAGCCCCTATGACTTATGAAGTCGACGGCAAACAATTTATCGTCGTGGCCGTACTTACTGAGCCCACGCCGCGATTGTTCGCCTGGGCACTACCAAACAATTGATAAAAGGAATAAGGTTTTTTCAGGTGCTCGTCACTATTTTTATACCCAACAGTGAAATCAGCGAAGTACTATTTTTTTGCTGATCCAAAAATAGAGGAAGAAAAATGAAAAATATTAATAATAATGTCACCCGCTACAAGATTGGCAGACTATCCATTCCGGATTATATTCCTGGGGTACTTGCTGCTTTAGTACTTTTATTTGGCTTTCCATTTGTCGTTCAAAGTCAGCAGGCCGCTGAAATCACGACCGAAACTTTAGCAGAGGGTCGGCATGTTCTATTCGGACGCGGCGGCAATATTCTTGCTTCCATAGGAGACCAAGGAGTTTTGATTGTAGACTCTCAGTTTCCAGACATGGTACCTAAATACCAGTCTACTATTCGTTCCTTGGGTGGTGGTGATGTCGATTTCACTATTAATAGTCACTGGCATTTCGATCATGCTGATGGCAACGAATTGCTTGGGGAAGCAGGTTCATGGATGGTTTCCCAATCTCACTCTCGCGACATGATGACCAGATACAACACCATTAATACAGTCGTCGCGCCATTAATAGAACAAGCCCCCTACTCCACTGCTGGAGTGCCAGTTGCAACTTATGAAACTCGCATGGAAATGTTTTTTAATGGCGAGCAAATTGATTTAATACATGCCGGTCCAGCCCATACGATGGGGGATACTGCTACTTTCTTTCGCGGATCCAACATTGTTCACATGGGAGATGTATATAACAATTCTGGTTATCCTTTTATTGACGCTGATAATGGCGGCGACCTAGAAGGCATGATCACATTCTGCGAAGCCGTTTTAAGTGAGATCAATATCGACACGATTGTCGTTCCAGGCCATGGGCCGGTCGCTGACTATAACGGCCTGGCAGAATACATCACTATGCTCACAGAAATTCGAGGCAAGATGATGGTATTGATTGCCCAGGGAGCAACTTTAGAAGAAGTCATTGCTGCCCATCCAACTGCCAATTGGGACGCACGCATGGGCGACTCCAGGCGACTAATCGATCGAGCCTATCTAAGTTTGACCCGTTAAGTCTGACTCAATAATTCAAAATGTTTTAAAACGAAAGGAATGCACATGAGTAGAAGGACTCCAATAGGGTTTTTATCGACATTCATAATTTGCCTATATATTGCTAGCCCATTGACAGCACAAATCACAATCGGTGACCTACCCATGGACCAAACAGCCACGGATGCAATCTTGGCTGCTACTACTTCAAGAGATTTTCTAACAGAGTGGGTCGATGTCCTTCCAGAGCACCCTACAGTACCAAGCCCGCGTGACGTAATTGGTTATACCATCGGCACACCGGGCGAGCTAACTCAGGTTGAAGATATTTATGCTTACTTTACTGCGTTGGCCGAAGCCTCGGATCGAGTGGAAGTGTTTTCTCTTGGCCAAAGTTTTGAAGAACGAGACATGTTAGTTGTTGCGATTTCTGCTGAGAAAAATATTGCCGACATAGAAACTTACAAAGGGTATCTAAACGAATTATCCGATCCTCGCACACTTAATCGCAGTGAGGCGAATCAGATTATCGATGATGCCTTACCGATCTTCTGGATGACTGCTGGATTGCATTCTCCTGAGCTTGGCCCACCTGAGATGGTCATGGAATTAGCGTACCGACTTGCCGTCGAAACACGGGAACCCTTCGCGAATATTCGAGACAATGTTATTACGTTGATTACACCGGTGTTTGACGTCGATGGCAGAGCACGTCAAGTCGATTGGTACAAAACGAATATTGCCGGCCACACTAATTACTTTGACATGCCGCCGCGGGGAGTTCCATTTTGGGGCCACTATACACGCCATGACAATAATCGCGACGGCATTTCCATAACCCAACCCATTACACTGAACTACAACAATGGCGTCTATGAATATAAACCCACAGTCAGTCTCGATCTCCATGAATCTGTCCCACTACTTTATGTGGCAGGTGGAACAGGGCCTTATAACGAAGGCGTTAGCCCTATTACCATTGGTGAATGGCAACTCTTAGCTAACTATGAAATTTCACGCCTCGCTGGACTTGGACTGGAAGGTGTTTGGACTTGGGGTTTTTACACCGGCTGGTACCCTGGCTATATGTTATGGGTGACTAACAACCACAATGGTATGGGCCGCTTCTATGAAACTTTCGGTAATGGCAGCGCCGAAACCATGGAAAGAGATTTAAGTAATTCCAGCTATGCAGGCGAACCAGTTATAGATCGTACCTGGTACCGCGCGGCACCACCGCCTAAAAAATTCACCTGGTCCATGCGCAATAATACCAACTACATGCAAAGTGGCGTTATTGCTTCACTGGAAATGGTCGCGCAAAACAAACGTCTATTTCTTTCCAACTTCTATCAGAAAGGGGTGGAAGCATTACTTAAGAGCGAAGAAGAGCCACCCTATGCTTTCCTCATTCCTGAAGAACAGACTGATCCAGAATCAGCGAATTATATGATAGGCGCACTCCACCGACATGCAATAGAAATGCAACGATCGAACACCAATAGAACGTTCGGCGAAATCGAAGTTAAAAGCGGAGACATTCTAATCAATCTGAACCAACCCTATGGTCAGCTTGCAAAGACTCTATTAGAGAAACAGAATTTTCCAACTGATGTGGAAGTTCCACCTTATGATGATGTAGCCTGGACCTTCGGACTAGTCTATGGCGTCGATGTTATTCCTATTGACGACCCAAACATTTGGGTTCATGCCTCAAGAAGGTTTAGGGAAGGGGATGAGTTTTTACCAAAAACTGAACCACCAGAAGAGGGTCAGGTCTGGGTTATCACAAATCATGCACAGCGTGAGCTTGGGCCGGCTAGATTTGCTTTAGGTGATATCGAGGTTTTAATCGCCGAAGAGTCATTCGAAGCGAACAATAATGAATTTCCGGCAGGAAGTTTCATTATAGACATGGGTGGCTTAAATAATCGAAACCGCGATCATGTCAAAGAAATACTAGCGGATACTAGCCTGCCCATTTCAAATCTAACATCAATGCCTGAAGTTTCTACCCATGAATTAGATTTGCCACGATTGGGAATCTACCAAGCTTGGTCTTCAACCCAGAATGCAGGCTGGGTACGTTACAGTCTCGATGAAGCAGGTGTTCCCTACACTTTGTTTTCCAAAGATCGAGCTCGCCTCGGAAATTTGCAGCAAGATTTTGATGTCATCTTAGTTCCGCATATGAGTTCCGGCACCAATCTAGCATCAATCATTGGTGGTATCGACCCAAAATGGTCGCCTCTTCCTTATACAAATAGTAATGAAACTCCAAATCTCGGTCATATACTCAGTTCAGACGACATAACAGGCGGTATGGGGTTCGAGGGCATGGCTGCCATTGAAGATTTTATAAGAGATGGTGGGACTTTAGTGACTCTAGGTTCAGCCGGAGTCATTGCTTCTGATTCAGGAATATTGCGAGGGATTAACAAACGCGGCCCGAGTGGAATGAATACACCAGGCTCAGTGATGACAGCAAAAATAAACGACCATCATTCGCCACTAGTTTACGGTTATAGTGAGATTACCCATGTATTTCGCGGTAATGGTCCGGTATTTTCTCTTCCAGATTATGACCGCCGATATTCACCTCTGCAGTTTGGCACCAAGCATTGGGATGAAGATTTGGAAGAGGACAACGACAGTCCAAATCCTCCACTAGTGATGTCTGGCGGAATTGTTCAAGGTGCAAATATTATTGATGGTGAGCCAGCAATTGTCAGTAAACCACTTGATGAAGGTCAAGTCGTTATGCTGAATTGGAATCCCATGCATAGACATGTGAATTTACATGACCATGGATTTGTATATAACGCAATTCTTAATTGGAATGATTTATAAAGCGACTCGGATTAAATAGGGTCAGAATTTTCCCGTCTGGCCAACCATTTAGAGCCCAATATCGCATAGGAAAGATTTACAGCGAGCCCATATAGACCAGGATGAAAGCCCCAAACTTTACCTGCGACTACAAAACTAAATGGTCCAAACGCTAAAGTAAGTGCAATTATGATGCCTAATACAAGTCCGATTAGAACTGGTCCAGTGCGCAAGCCCGACCAATGAATCCCCAACATAAATGCAGGTGCAAGTTGAACAAGCAAATCGAACTTGCGATCAAGCAATCCAATTAAAGACGTTTGTTCTTTTAGTAAAATTGCTAAAAGACTCAAAAGACCCACGACTATCCAGGAACAACGTTTACCTAAACGAGTCAATTCCTGCTCCGATGCATTGGGCCTAATATGAACCCCATAGATATCCTTAATAAACATAGATGAAATCGATAGCATGGCAGAATCAGCTGTTGACATTAAAGCCGCCAGGACTGCACTAAAAATAAGCACCACAAGCGCGTAGCCAAATAAGGACTGTTCTTGGACGATACGCAATATACTTGAAAGCGCCTGATCTGTGGCCGCTCCTTCAAGGCCTGGGATATAGGCCAGAGCATAAATACCGATAATTACTGCAATAAGTGCAGTAATAAAAGGCATGAACGCCATCACTGCAAAGCTCTGTCTTAAACCTCGTGTTGTTCGTGCTGAATAAATGCGCTGGATAAACTGCGGATAAAGCGCCCCTCCTATTCCAACCAAGAATATATAGCTCAGCCACTCTCTGAGCATGGAAGAGTCCGGTCTCTCCAATTTCTCTAAATCAGAAGCCTGTGCAATTGTTTCCGTGGCAACTGAAAGCGGACCAAATTGGTTTATCACGAGAAGTAGTAACACAAAGAATCCTACAAACAATACTGAACCCTGAATAACATCTGTCCATGCTATTGCTCGCAAACCGCCAAGCGTTCCGTATATGACCATGATCAATGCCAGTGACATAACACCGTAGTTGTAAGCAATATCTCCAGCTGGACCTGCCAGCCCTTGTAAGGCACGACCCATAGTCATGAGTTGTGCAAGCAGGTAGTTGCTTAACGCTACTATCATGACAATGGATGAAATGGTTGCGAGAAGGCGCGAGTGAAAACGGTCTTTTAAATAATCAACTGGTGTGACGTAATTTCGACTCCGCGCAAGTGTCTGCAACTTAAACGCATAAGTACGCATAAATACAATGATAGCTAACATGTAATGAACGCTAATTAGCCAGGGAAAGCCCAAACGATAACTAGCACCAGTCACACCAAATACGGTGTTGCCGCTGTATTGAGTAGCATAAAGCGTAAGAAATAAAACAAAAAAACTGAAGCCTCTGCCTGCAAGATAGAAATCTTGAAGAGAATCTTCCTTACGAGCTTTACGACCCAACCAACCCAACAGAAGCAACGAACAAAGGTAAGCAGAAAAAAACAACCACGCGCCAAAACCAAATGGCAGCAAATTACTCACTCGACTTTCTCGCATTCTGGCTCAGCATCCTGCAGGCAGAGCATTGCGGTAAACACCGATGTTAGGAAAAGCACACCAAGACTAGCGAGAGCCCAAAGGGGGAATCCGTAAAACTGACGTGCGTCATTCTCAGACCAATACCAAGGAATAACTAGCACTAACAGAAACAGATAAATGACCGTGACAAAAGCACGATTTAGTGTTTTATGCTTGGAAGAACTAGACATGGTCAAATAATAAACTCCATATTAAGCTAATTAATCCTCAAATATAAATGGCATAAAAATTGTTGCTGCGTTTATCTGAATCTCTCTGATTGCTATTATACTGCTCGGCACCCTGCGCGCTCTGTTATAAAGTCGCGCAAAAATTCAAGGAAATAAATCAGGCGCTGAGTAGAAAGTTTCGCTCAATGATGGGCTTACTCAGTACTTCTGCCAGGTCTATTAAGCTGCTCAGATTATGGGATGACCTAAACTCATCAACATAGGGTAACATCGTCTTAATCCCCTTTGCCTTTGGCGCGAAGCCTTCATACCGGAGCAGAGGATTTAGCCAGATTAATTGTTGCGAAGATTTAGAAAGTCGATCCATTTCCTTCTGCAGCCCATCACCTTCTTCTCGATCAAGGCCATCAGTTATTAGAATGCATACCGCGCCCTGAGACATCACTCTCCGTGACCAAAAAGTATTAAATTGCTTTAGGCAGGAACCGATGCGCGTACCACCGGACCAGTCCTGCACTGCGTCTGAAGACCTATCCAACGCTATATCTACATCTCGATGTTTTAAGTGGCGCGACACATTAGTTAAACGAGTCCCAAACACGAAACTATGCACGCGATCCCTGTCATTAGTAATAGCATGCATGAAATGCAAAAACATTCTACTGTACTGGCTCATAGACCCCGATACATCGCAAAGCATTACTAAGGGAGGATGGCGGCGTTTCTGTTTTTTAAATTTCAATGGAATGGTATCAGGGGCTCGCAATGCGGCACGCAAGCTTGAGCGCATATCCACTTTTTTCTTGGTCTCGCTACGCTGGAATCGTCGCGTGTTCACTTCCATTATCGGAAGTCGGAGATTTTTGATAGCCAACTTCGCCGCCGCAATTTCTTGAGCCGACATCTCCTCAAAATCTTTCTTCTGCAACACTTCCTTATCTGAGAAAGTGAAAGTGGCATCGAATTCAACCTCTTTAGGCTCATCGTTAGCTTCAGCATTCTTATCTGCAGGAGACATGGCCTCGCTAAGCCTCCGGCTCATTTCCTGCAAGTCTTCCTGCTCTACGCGCACAGTTGGCAACATAGCTCCCATCATCCGTTCCATCATATGAGGATTTCGCCAAAAAATATGGAAGGCTTGGTCGAATAGTTCTCTTTGATCATTGCGATTGACGAATAACGCAAATAGCGACCAATAAAGATCTTGCTGTGAACCGATACCCACCAGCTCGACAGCAGTAATTGCATCTAGTACTTTGCCAGGGCCTACAGGCAAACCAGCAGAGCGCAACAAGCGCGCGAAATACATTATGTTTTCTGCTATGCGTCCTTCAATAGGTTCTTGGTACATTAAGAAGCTTCAGCGAGTTCCATTTTGACTTGTTCGAGTATCCGAGCGGCTTCGCTGCCTCGAATCTTGGCAATGTCATCTTGGTACTTTAGGAGGGTACCAATAGTGGTATCGATAGCTTCACTATCCAATGCAACTTTATCCAGTTGGGTTAAAGCATCCGCCCAATCAAGAGTTTCTGCTACTCCGGGGGATTTAAATAAATCTTGATTACGCAGCTTCTGCACAAACCCCACCACTTGTTTACTCAATTGCTTGTCGATTCCCGGCAGCCGGACAGCAACAATTTCTAGCTCTCTTTCGGCACTGGGATAGTCTACCCAATGGTAGAGACAACGACGCTTGAGTGCATCGTGAATTTCGCGGGTACGGTTTGAAGTAATAATCACAATCGGCGGCTCTTCCGCTACCACGGTTCCAATCTCTGGAATAGTGATTTGAAAATCTGAAAGCACCTCTAACAGATAAGCTTCAAAGGCTTCATCAGTGCGATCCAGCTCATCAATAAGCAATATCGGCGGACCAGAAACATCTGGTTTAAGCGCCTGCAACAAAGGTCTCTCTATTAGAAAGTTTTTAGAAAAAACATCTGTACCCAGATTATCTTTGTCCACTTCTCCAGCAACTTCAGCCAATCTAATTTCAATCATCTGCCTAGAATAGTTCCACTCGTACACAGCAGAAGCAACGTCTAATCCCTCGTAACACTGCAAACGTATTAATTTCCGATCTAGCGCCGCGGACAATACTTTTGCAATTTCAGTTTTCCCAACACCAGCCTCTCCTTCAAGAAAGAGAGGTTTTCCCATTTTTAATGACAGAAACAAGGTTGTCGCAAGTGAGCGGTCGGCGATGTAATCCGACCCTGCGAGCAGAGATAAGATAGCTTCTATATTAGCCGGTATTTCGGTACTCATTTGCTTAAGCGCAAGCTTCAACTGCTCGCTTGGTCATTACCTTTACTAGGTGTGCACGGTACTCTGCGCTAGCATGAATATCTGCATTCATTTTTTCTATAGGCAATTCAACGGAGTCAATCGCATCTGCTGTAAAACTCCCATTTAAAGCTTCTTCAAGACGCATACCACGGTGCGCACAAGCGGTCGCCCCAGTGACCCCTACCCGAACTCCATCTATGAATTTGACTAGAAAGACGCCGACAATAGCATAGCGTGAAGCCGGGTTTTCAAATTTCATGTAGGCAGCCGTCCCTGCTTTAGGAAATGACACCGAAACAATCACTTCATCTTCTGCCAGTGCTGTCTCAAACATACCGATGAAAAATTCGTCACCCGAAATATCCCGCTTGTTAGTTGTGACTGTCGCTCCCAAAGCAATCACGGCCGCTGGATAATCTGCGGCTGGATCATTGTTGGCAATTGACCCACCAATGGTGCCGCGATTGCGCACTGCAGGATCTCCAATGTTGCCCGCAAGTTTAGCTAAGGCTGGAATTGCAGCTTGCACCTCACTAGAAGCAGCAACTACTGCATGGGAAGTCATAGCCCCGATTGTCACAGTCTCTCCATCTACACTAATGCCCTCTAGCTCACCTACTCCAGCTAGATCGATAAGGTCGCTAGGACTTGCTAATCGATGCTTCATAGTCGGCAACATAGTTTGGCCACCAGCGACGAATTTCCCGTCTTCCGATTTCTGCATAGCTTCAACTGCATCAGCGACACTGCTCACTTTTTGATAAGAAAAATTGTACATTCTTTATCTCTCCTTAATTCTATTTACGCTGCCGATTGAGCGGCTCGCCAAACAGCTTCTGGTGTCGCCGGCATATCAATGTGTTTAACTCCCAATGCGTTAGAGATCGCATTTATTACTGCCGGTGGGGCGCCAATAGCACCCGCCTCTCCGCATCCTTTAACCCCCAAAGGGTTATGCGGAGGATTAGTCGGTGCGTAATCTACATCGAAGCTCGGAACATTATCAGCCCGGGGCATAGCGTAATCCATATAAGATGCGGTAATTAATTGACCGTCATCATCGTACTGACAACCCTCTAAAAGAGCCTGACCAACACCATGAACGATGCCGCCATGGACCTGGCCTTCAACAATCATTGGATTAATGAGTTTTCCAAAGTCATCCACTGCAGAGTACTTAACAATTTCTACCTCTCCTGTTTCCGGATCTACTTCTACCTCACAGACATGGGTGCCTGCCGGAAACGAAAAATTGAGTGGATCAAAGAATGCATTTTCATCGAAACCCGGCTCTAATCCTTCTGGATAGGAATGGGGAACGTACGCATTGAATGCGACTTCAGCAATGTTCATTGCCTTATCGGTGCCGGCCACTGTAAAGTCGCCATCGGCGAATTCAATGTCACCTTCCGCCGCTTCTAAAGCATGGGCTGCGATTTTTTTACCTTTCTCAATTAGCTTCTCGCAAGCTTTTGCAATAGCGACACCACCAACTGCGAGAGATCTGGAACCGTAAGTTCCCATCCCAAATTGAGTTTTAGCAGTATCGCCGTGAATGACTTCGATATTCTCTATTGGCACACCCAGTTGCTCCGTAACTAGCTGCGCAAAGGTGGTTTCGTGACCTTGCCCATGCGAGTGCGTGCCGGTAAAAACTTGCACATTCCCAGTTGGATTGAAGCGCACTTGCGCACTCTCCCAAAGCCCAACGCCCGCGCCTAATTGTCCTACGGCTGCGGAGGGCGCAATCCCGCAGGCTTCAACATAAGAGGAAAGCCCAATTCCGCGGAGCATGCCACGAGATTTTGCCTCGTCTGCCCTCGCCGTAAAGCCATCGTAATCTGCCAACTGCAAAGCTTTCTCTAAAGCGGCTGGGTAATCTCCAGAGTCATAGCACTGAACTACAGGAGTCTGATAGGGAAACGCCTCAACTGGAATAAAATTACGGCGTCGAATCTCAGCCGGATCCAAGCCCATGTCTTCCGCACAAACATCCACTAAGCGCTCTAATAAATAAGTTGCCTCAGGCCGGCCTGCACCGCGTGCAGCATCAACTGGTGCAGTGTTAGTAAACACGGCTTTCACTTCAGAATAGAT
>TARA_B110000438_G_scaffold4154_1_pt1 | contig 22373 bp, 18 predicted proteins | sample TARA_B110000438 | Tara Oceans TARA_B110000438 (sample SAMEA4398413) | marine metagenome | biome: Polar Biome; feature: [MES] marine water layer (ENVO:01000295) within the mesopelagic zone...; material: water (ENVO:00002006), including particulate matter (ENVO:01000060) such as...... | reverse complement strand
CATTTAGTTTGGTTTCGAAATGGGAACAAGTTCGGAATCAGCAGGAAATTGTCGTTCAAGCCTTAGCTCTAATGCACCTTGCTAAATATTTGAACGTGACAGTACAAGATATTGTAAAAGATGGGATTACTCCATTAAACACTTTAATTGGCTGGGCTGAAGAGTTTCCTGAATCAATGCATGGACCCGTCTGGCTAAAGGCTTTAGAATCTAGCTTCATCAATGGTTTTGTTAAAAGGCTTTCTCCAAATATTGAGAATCTAAAAAAAATAGATAGCGGCGAAGAAAAACCGCTGGTATCACGCCCTTTTTCTCAAACCCTTTTTTGTATTGATGTCCGTTCAGAAAATTTTAGAAGAAAACTTGAAGAGATCGGCGACCATGAAACGTTTGGGTACGCTGGATTTTTTGGAGTTCCTTTATGCTACCAAGGTTTTTCAGATGACTACCAAACAGACCAATGCCCTGTTCTTCTAGTCCCAAACAATTTAATAATAGAAAAACCCCGAGACGATCATGCTCAAACCACTCAACATTTTTTAGAAAGAAAAAAATACGGTAGGGATGCCCACACGTTATTACACGATTTAAAGGAAAATGTTATTACACCTTATATTATGGTTGAAGCCATTGGCTGGTTCTTTGGGTTTAGACTTTTCGGGCAAACTTTGCATCCGAAGCTTTTCAATAAAGTCCTTACCTGGCTGAAAAAACCTTTCAAAGTTCCTCTGGGTACTTCTGTAATTGTAGATAAAAAAGAAAATACAGATGTCGGAAAGGAAGGAACCACTCAAACAGGGTTCAACCTTGACGAACAAGCCCGTTTCGTAGAAAACGCAATTAGAATTTTAGGGTTCACAACTTTTTCCCGACTGATCCTGCTTTGCGGTCATGGTAGTACTTCTGACAACAATCCTTTCGAATCTGCGCTCGATTGCGGGGCTTGCGGAGGCAACCATGGGAGTGCAAATGCACGTGCCCTTACCGTGATGGCCAATAATTCAGAAGTAAGAAAAATATTGGCCGAAAAGGGCCTGGAAATTCCAGAAGATACTCATTTCCTTCCCGCGCAACATGACACAACAACCGATGAAATAGCATTTTTTGATTTGGAAAATCTCCCTGCCACGCATCAACAAGATTTATCTGAACTTCAGCGCGACCTCAAGGAGGCTGGCGAAATGAATAGTCGGGAGCGTTTAACCCGAATGCCAGATGAGCCAGAGTTAACTGGGAATTTCAACGCCCTAAATCGTGCAAAAATACGGAGTATGGATTGGTCCCAAGTTCGACCGGAATGGGGACTTTCCGGACACACCGCTTTTATTGCTGGCCGTAGAAAATTAACCCAAGGAATGGATTTAGAAGGGCGGACTTTTTTACACTCCTATGATTCCTCAAAAGATCCTGAAGGAAATGCTTTAGAAGTCATCATGACCGCTCCCATGATCGTAGGGCAATGGATCAACATGGAGCATTATTTTTCCACGGTTGATGTCAATGTTTATGGGGCAGGCAGCAAAGCCTATCATAATGTCGTTGGCAATGTAGGTGTCATGTTCGGCACCCAAAGCGACCTTTCCATCGGCCTTCCTGTCCAGACTGTAATGGATGGCGAGAAACCTTATCACGAACCCATGCGTTTGTTTGTAATTATCGAAGCCCCAAGAAAATTGATTGATGCCATAATTTCAAAACACGAAATGTTGCAGGGATTAGTTGGTAACCAATGGCTTCATATTGTTTCATTAGATCGCGAAGATATGGAATTTTACCAACGACAACCCACTAGCGGCTGGAACCACATAACAAGGTAAATCAACTCATCCACCAAAAGTCGACTTATAACTCTAAATAATTTTAGAAACGAAATGTGAGCATGGTTCCATTGTCCCTGAAGAAAAACTGGATCCTATTCTCTCGGGCCTCAAACCCTTTTTGGAGCGCCATTCAGGAAGTCTTTTTGTGTTGGACACGAGCGTACTCCGGCCCGATCATTTTGATTCAAAAAACTCCTAAGCGCGCTTACTAAAAAATATAGATCTATCTCGATTATTCTGAGTATAAGAAAACAAGTCTTTTATCTATGAAATCGAATCGCTCATCACGGACATGAAGTTGCTCTTTGTCTGGGTCACCATGTACTGCAGAGTAATCCATGTTATCTAATTTTCTTTTAATCATACAGGCGTATGTAATACTTTCAGACTTTTCTTCTATATCCAGATAATTGACCGCTCTCATAAAAGTTGACCCCGTACTGACAATATCATCAACGATTAACCAGTGAGTATCTGCTGGATAGGAAGGAATAACAACTTCTGCAAAGTCAGTACTTTTCTTAGGCATTATATAAAAAGGAAGGGTCATCAGTTTTGACAATGTGTATCCAATACGTATCCCCTCTGTTTCGCAACCAACAATGACTTTAAACTTGCCATGCTTTGATTGCCAATCCTCTAGCTTTTGCCTTAGCAAACTACAGTAGGCCTCATTCATGGTGTCGGATAACAAAGAGTAATCGTAATTGTAGTTCGACTTAACCCCCGAGCTTAAAATAAACTCCCCTTCTTTTATAATCCTTGAAAACACAACAGACCCCCTCTCCTAAAAATCAATTTAAAATTCACGTTAAAAATACCTTAACAAAAAACATTTTGAGAATGGCCACTCACAAATTTTCTTTCCTCAAATTAAACACAAACCTTAATCAGATCATTCTTCTTCGGACCAAGCAAATTTACCGATGAGCGGAACAAACTTACAACTTCCTATTTTTCGTTCCATTACCTTATTACCATTTTTATTAAGGACAATAAGATCCTGTGATTCTCTTTCCCCTACAGGAGCGACCAAACGACCTTTATCTGCCAACTGCTCAATCAATGACTTGGGAATGCTTGGTGTTGCCGCTGAAATAAGAATCGCATCAAATGGCGATTGGTCCCGCCAACCATAGGTACCATCAAATGTTTTAAAAACAATATTTTTGTACTTTAGCCCTTCGAGCAATTCTTTGGTTTTTTTGACAAGAGGCTTAACCCTTTCAATAGTAAATACATGTGAAGCTAACTCAGCTAGAATCGCCGTCTGGTAACCTGACCCAGTTCCAATTTCCAAAACCCGCTCCCCTCCCTTAAGGTCTAAAACCTGGGTCATTAATGCAACAATGTATGGTTGTGAGATTGTCTGGTTCTCACCAATAGGCAACGGACAATCACCATAGGCTCTATGTTGAAGCGAAGAGTTAACAAAAAGATGTCTCGGCACTCTACTTAGCACCTCCATCACCGAAAGATCTTTGATACCGCGCCCTAATATTTGTTCTTCCACCATCTTACGCCTTTGTCCGGCGTAAGCCTGTATATCTGGTTCCGTCAAATCCACTTGGAACGAACTCCTATGAATACTACCTAAAAATTAAGATGTAAAACCGAAGGAAATAAATAAGAAAATCAATCAAGACTACATAGCAGGAAGGGTTACTAATTTAAGTAGATAGACATTCTATCTGTTTTGCCAGTGAATGTTCTAAATCTTAGTTGTTCAATCAAAGAGGCCTCTTCATCTAATGTGTGAAATTCCATCAAAGCTGGATTCTGATAAAAAATAAGATCCCAGCAGTCTTGGTTTTCTTCATGTTTAAGAAGATAAATATTGTTATCATCGGCTTCGACTTTAAAATAAGTTTCACCAACACCAAACCACTGATCTACTATTTTTTTTACCCCATATCGGCGACCAAAAATCTGAAAGGCTATAGGCCTTTCCCTTGCCTGAAGTTCTTGACCAAACTCAACTTTAACCATGGTAAAATCTTATGCTTGAGTATTTTAAAAGTAAACAACTATTTTGTACTAATAATTTTAAATACTCTTTAAAAAAATGGTGAAAAATAGTTTAATTCTTTTGACACTGATAAAAAACGCACTGTATTACATTTTGATTAACTCGTATCATTTAAAAATGAATTAGTATCCATTATACCTCTGAGAGACGCCTTAAATCTATTGCAAGAACTTAATATTTTGCCAAACGTCGCCTTAAACTAGGCAAGCCATCAACTATATTTTATTCAAAATCCATTTCTATAGTAGGAGTTATGTAACACCTAATTTTCGATCTGTTGACATTCAGTAGACAGTTTGTTAGCGTATAAAAATTCGATCTTAATACTTAATTCAAAACCAATTGTAAGTAAAATATGCCTTGGGACGATTTACACGAACCGGGAAAATCCGGTAATAAAGGTGGCGGAAGCTCAGGTGGTAGTTCTCAAGATAAACCCCCTTTTGACATTCCACAATTCAAAGTCCCAAAATTTAAACCGTCCATGTTGTGGATTATTCTTGGGCTATTGCTAATTGTCTGGATTATTCCAGGAACGTTTTATTTTGTAGAACCCGACGAGGAAGGGGTAGTTGTAACCTTCGGAAAATTTTCCCGTATCACGACACCTGGAATGCATTTCAAGTTTCCTTCCCCAATTGAACATGCGAGCACACCAAGAGTAAAAAAAATTCGTCGAGCTGAAATAGGATTTCGCACATCACAAGGGGGAGGCGTTCAAAAAGTACCTGCTGAATCTCTCATGCTTACTGGTGACCAGAATATAGTCGATATTAACCTTGTTGTTCAGTACAAAGTAATTGACTCTGTAGCTTATCTATTTAATGTTAAACGGGTGCACAAACTTGTAAGGAGCACTACTGAAACAGTCGTGCGTGGGATAGTCGGTAGCCGAAAAATTGACGAGGCTCTAACAACAGGTAAATCGGTAATCCAAATAGCTGCTCAGGAACAAATTCAGGCCCTTTTAAATAAGCATAAATCAGGTGTTCAAATCGTTACCATTCAATTGCAAGATGTTCATCCACCTGAGCAGGTAGCTTCAGCATTTAAAGACGTTGTGTCTGCTCGCGAAGATAAAGAAAGAATGATCAATGAGGCACAAGGCTATCGTAATTCTATAATTCCCGAGGCTCGAGGGCAGGCTGCTCAAATTGTAAGAGCATCTGAAGCATACCGGGAAGAAAAAGTTAGCATGGCGCAAGGTGACGGTGAGCGATTTAACTTGCAATATAAGGAATACAAAAAAGCACCTCAAATCACTCGGAAGCGGCTTTACCTTGAAACTATGGAAGAGATATTACCTTCTATGGAGAAATTCGTAATGGGAAATAATAAGCAAGGTGTTCTCCCAATACTTCCGTTAAGACCGGGAGCACTGACCGACGTAACCGGAAAATAACCAACTAACTTATGAAACAAAACGGATTTATAATAGGTTTGGTGCTTATAGCATCACTGATATCAACCTCAATGTTTTCTGTCCACCTGACACAGACAGCTGTGTTGATTGAGTTATCAAAACCAAAAGATATAATCACAGAACCGGGTCTGTACTTCAAAATCCCTGTTCTTCAGAAGGTTCGTTATTTTTCCAAACAGCTGTTAGATAATGATTCGCCACCTACCGAAGTAATCACACGAGATAAAAAAAATCTGCTAATTGATAATTTTTCTTTGTATCGAATTGTTGATCCTTTGAAGTTTCTGGAAACAGTACGCACAGAAAACGGAGCCCGCTCTCGACTAGACGACATTGTTTATTCTGAGCTACGAGTCGAGATTGGTACCCACGACCTTATGGACGTTGTGACCGAAAATAGAAATCTCATCATGGCTAAGGTAACAGAGCAGTCAAATATAAAAGCAGCAGAGTATGGGATAGAGATGGCTGATGTCCGGATTAAACGTGTTGATCTGCCTCCTGAAATTGCTAATTCAATTTTTAATCGCATGCGTACCGAACGCCAACGTATTGCTATGGAATATCGGTCTGAAGGGAAAGAAGAATCTACCAAAATTCGGGCTCAAACTGACAAAGAAAAAACAATCCTGATCGCTGAGGCGTACAAACAAGAACAAACCATTCGTGGCCAAGGCGATGGACTAGCAACAAAGATATACGCTGATTCGTTTTCAAAAGATCCTAAGTTCTACAACTTCATTCGTTCCATGGAGGCTTACAAAAAATCTTTGAGGACAGGCACAACCATTCTTCTCTCAGAAGATTCTGAGTTTTTGAACTTCCTTAATAAGAAAAACTGACACCCACGGACACCCCTGTCCTCATGCAACCTTACTGTTTAAATCGACTGGAATTAAAATAGAATTCCATAATTATTTTAAAATAATATTTTTCTTATGAGAATTTTGATCGCTGGGGCTGGCATTGTCGGCAATAACTTAGCTGAGCAACTCTCCGCAGAAGGCCATGATATTTCTATCGTAGACGGAAATATTGAAAAGGTTACCCGCATTTCTGACACATTGGATGTGATGTCGATTTGCGGTAATGCATGTATGCCCAGCGTTCTTGTAAAAGCCGGAATTCGTGATATGGATATGGTGATTGCAGTCACCAACAAAGATGAAATTAATTTAATAGTGTGTTTTCTTGCTTCTAAATTTGAAGTCCCAAAGACATTTGCACGACTTCGTAGCATGGAGTTCACGGGTTCAGGACAAATATTTTCGCCAAAAGAGCTGTTTATTGACCAGGTGATTAACCCTGGAGAAATCATCATTGACACGATTCTTAAAATTCTAGAAACACCAGGGGCTGTAAATGTTGCAGAATTTGCCCAAGGAAAGGTTTTATTACGAGAGTTCGATTTACCTGAAAATGCCCCACTGACAGGAAAAACAATTAAGGAACTCGCGAGCATCTCTGATTTTGACTTGATAATAATAGTGGCGATCGTTCGTGAAGGGAAACTTATTATCCCAAAACCAGAAGACATTCTCCAAACGGGTGATCGTATCTACACTTTAGTAAATAAAGAGTTCCTGCCGTTTCTTTTGCCAATGTTGAACAAAACTGTCGATTCCGTTGAGAAAATAGTCATCTATTCTGCTAATCCTGTATCTATCAACCTCGCCAAAGCATTGGAAGAAACAGTCAAAAACGTTTGTGTTATTGAACCCTCGCACGAAGCTGCTCATGAAGCCGCAGAGGAACTTTCAAAAACCTTGGTGCACCAAGGGACGGGAACAGACCTAGATTTGTTCAACGAAATAAACATGAATGATGTTGATTTTTTTATGGCACTTTCTGATAACGATGAAAACAATATTCTTTCCGCCTTATTAGCAAAAAAATATGGTGCGCGACGCGCAGTTGCCATTACTAATGACCCTGAGTACTTACCTATTGTTGACTCAATAGGGATTGATATTACAATAAATCCTCGCCTTATAGCAGTCAGCTCTATTTTGAAGCATTTACGTAAAGGGGGGGTTATTTCTGTTTTTAAGTTAATAGAAGATGCTGAAGTACTTGAGTTGGTCGTTGATGCTAATTCAACGATAGCCGGAAACAGAATCTCTAATTTAAACTTTCCTGAAGACGCAATGATAGGTGCAATCCTTCGCCAAGGGGAAATGTTAGCCCCTGATGAAAGCATTATTGTTCAAGAGGACGATTCAGTTATTGTTGTAGCTTTAAGCTCTGCAATTGAAAAGGTCGAGAAACTTTTCGGACGTAAAAGACACTTTTTCAGGTTCTGATGAATATCCTTGCTATTTTCAATGTTGTGGGGGTTCTCCTCCTTCTTCTTTCAGGCTTAATGGTTCTGCCTGTTGGTATTGCACTTTATTACGACCATCCTCCATTACCCGGCTATATGGCCGACTCACAAGCATTTGTATTGACTCTTGTGGTGTCATTTTTAATCGGTCTTTCTTTGTGGAAAATTCTTCCATCAGGTGTTGAAAAACTTCGAGACCGAGAAGGGTTTGCGATTGTCGCTTTATCTTGGATATTCATCGCATTTGCAGGTGCGTTTCCTTATTATCTTTCCGGATACTGCCCAGAATTTATAGATGCGTTCTTTGAAAGCATGAGTGGATTTACTACCACAGGTGCATCTATCTTTAGAGACATCGATTCTTTACCTCGTGGAATCCTATTTTGGAGAAGTGTCACTCAGTGGTTTGGCGGAATGGGAATCATTCTTTTATCTATGGCAATTTTCCCAGCGCTTGGGATTGGTAGCACTCACCTATTTAAGGCAGAGGTGCCTGGTGGTGTCACTGTAGAACGAATGCAACCAAGACTTGCAGAGACTGCTAAAATCTTGTGGAAAACATATGTCGTTTTAACTGTGTTGGAGGTAATCCTCCTTAGGCTTGGAGGGGTAGATTTTTTTGATGCACTTTGCCATAGCCTTTCTACTGTTGCTACCGGCGGGTTTTCAACTCATAACGCCAGCATAGGCTATTTTAACAGCACCTATGTAGAATCTATTTCCATTTTATTTATGTTTTTAGGTGGAGTCAGCTTCATTCTTCACTATCAACTTGTCAACGGAAATTTTGGAATTGTTTTTAAAAACCCCGAGCTGCGGTTTTATGTAACCATGATTATTGTAGGAGTTGCACTTGCAACTTGGGGCCTTGCTTCTTTTAAACCTGAGCTACCTTTAAATGAAGCATTCCGCAAAGCTGCATTTAATGTTGTTTCAATTAATACAACTTCTGGTTTTATGACAGATGATTTTAATGTGTGGCCTGATTTTCTTAGAATCTTCATGTTGATCATTATGATGGTTGGAGGTTGCTCTGGCTCCACTAGTGGATCTCTAAAGGTTATCCGCTTCATCATCCTTTTTAAAATTATTAGAAGAGAATTAAAAAAACTCGTCCACCCTCGAGCTATTTTTCATGTAAAAGTTTCTGGTAAATCGGTTAAGCCCGACGACTTAACCAATTTAGTGGCTCTTACTTGCTTTTTTATGGGTTTTGCCACTTTGGGTTCTATTTTTTTGTCGCTTATGGGTCTAGATTTAACAACATCCATATCGGCTTCCATAGCTTGTCTTTTTAATATTGGTCCTGGCTTGGGTCAGGTTGGAGCTATCGGTAATTATGCAGACATTCCATTCTTAGGCAAAAGCATCCTCATCGCTTTTATGCTAATGGGAAGGCTGGAAATATTTGGAATTATGCTTCTTTTTTTACCTATGGCGTGGCGTAAATAAAATTTGATTTTATATAATTATTACCTTAATCTTTTTCGGTTCCCACTTATAAAGTGATTAAGCTAAATATGAAATATTGATTAGGCTTAGACATCTATACAATTTGCTTTCTTTTTAATAAACCACTTCCCAAGTTTCAGAGGGAGTACCCTTTTTAGGATTTTTAACCATGGATACAAGTTCACCATTAAAAGTTACTGAGCTAGTACTTAGAGATGCTCATCAATCTTTGCTGGCAACCCGAATGCGTACAGAAGATATGCTACCAATCGGAGAAAAGCTTGATCAAGTGGGTTTTTTCTCTTTAGAAATGTGGGGAGGGGCTACTTTTGATACCTGCTTACGCTTTCTCAACGAAGATCCTTGGGAACGGGCACGTAAATTAAAAAAAGTAATTCCCAACACACCTTTTCAAATGCTACTAAGAGGACAAAACTGTGTCGGATATAGACATTACGCAGATGATATAGTTGAACGTTTTGTAAAAAAATCCGTTGATGTTGGGATAAATATTTTTCGAATATTTGATGCCCTTAACGACTTGAGAAATATTGAAACCGCTATCAAAACAGTAAATAAGTGCGGTGAAACCGTAGAAGGTTGTATCAGCTATACAGTCAGTCCATACCATAGCACTGAGCTTTACATAAAAATGGCTCGGCAGCTAGTTGATATGGGATCGGACATTATCTGTATTAAGGATATGGCCGGCTTACTTACTCCTGAAGTAACTAAAACTCTAATCCGAGAAATTAAAAATTCGGTTGATGCCCCCGTTCATTTGCATACACACGCTACAACGGGACTTGTCGGAATGAACCTTCAAGCTGCCATTGAGGCCGGAGTGGATATGGTGGACACCGCTATCTCCAGTCTTTCTATGGGGACTGGACATTATCCGACGGAATGTATTGTCGCAGCACAAAAAGGTTTGCCCAGAGATACTGGTCTTGACTTGAAATTATTAGAAGAGATTTCGAATTATTTTCGTGAAGTGAGGAAAAATTACGCGGAATTCGAAAGCAATTTTAATGGTGTGGATATCAATATTCTTAAATCACAAATCCCTGGCGGAATGATTTCCAATATGGAAAATCAATTGAAAGAACAAAATGCCCTTGATAAACTTGAAGATGTTCTTTTAGAAGTTCCACGAGTTAGAAAGGATATGGGCTACCCTCCTCTAGTGACACCTACAAGCCAAATTGTTGGGTCACAAGCTACTTTGAATATTTTAACTGGCGAGAGGTACAAGTTAATTACTAAAGAAACCCGTGAATGCGTACTTGGTAAATACGGAAAACTACCAGCATCTCTTGACCCTGATTTACTAGCAAAGGTGGTACAAGATGGAGAAGTTATTGATTGTCGTCCTGCAGACCTTCTTGAACCTGAGTGGGATCAAGTTGTCAAAGACTGCAAGGGAAAGTGCACTACTGAAGAAGATATGCTTTCGTATGCTATTTTCCCTAAAGTTGCATTAGAATTTTTTAAACAAAGAGAACTGGGATTTCCTTCAAACGAGAAAACTATAACCCCAGCTCAAAAAATTTCAACTACGCCCTCGACCCCAGCAACTCCTATAGCTGGCAGTGCTACATATACAGTAAATGTCAATGGGCAAGCCTTTTCCGTACAAGTAAGTTCAGGAGGAACCCCTCAACAGGTTTTATCCGCTACACCTCCAGCAGTTTCAGCTACTCCTGCAGCAGTTTCAGCTACTCCTGCAGCCCATGGAATATCTGTAACCTCACCTCTTCCTGGCTCTGTATTTGCTCTTAAAGTAGCTGTAGGTGATCAGGTCAATGAAGGAGATGTTGTCATAATTATAGAATCCATGAAAATGGAAACCGAAGTTCATGCCACTGCAAGCGGTACCATCAGTTCTATTCAGGTTCAAGAAGGACAAAAAATTAATACTGATGACAACTTATTGATCATCGGCTAAATTATAAATTTATCGACTTATGGAACTAACTTTCGGCAATGCCGCAACCAAAATTATAGGATCCACCGGATTTTCCAGTCTAACCATTGGAGATGGGACAATGATCCTCGTTGCTTGCGTGCTGCTTTATCTTGCCATTTGGAAAAAATTTGAGCCACTACTCCTCTTACCAATAGGGTTTGGCTGCCTTCTAGCTAACCTTCCACTCAGCATGATGGCGAGCACTGACTCTGGCGGACTTTTGAATTTTTTCTATCAAGGTGTAAAACATGAAATTTTGCCGCCTTTAGTTTTTTTAGGAGTAGGCGCACTTACGGACTTTGGTCCCCTATTGGCAAATCCAACAACCCTTTTGCTTGGAGCCGCTGCACAGATAGGAGTTTACACAACACTCGTTGGAGCCGTATTTTTAGGGTTCGATCTTAAGGAAGCGAGCGCCATTGGTATTATTGGGGGTGCTGATGGCCCAACATCGATTTTTATTGCCACTAAGCTCGCACCTCATCTTTTGGCTCCGATAGCTGTCGCTGCCTATTCTTACATGTCCCTGGTTCCACTTATTCAACCCCCAATCATGAGATGGTTGACTACGGCCGAGGAAAGAAAAATTAAAATGGAGCAGTTAAAACCAATCTCGCAAACCGTAAAAATTATTTTCCCAGTTGCTGTAACTATCGTTTGCTGCCTCATGCTTCCAGGAGTAACTCCTTTACTTGGAATGCTAATGCTGGGAAATCTATTTCGAGAATCAGGAGTAACCGCCAGACTTCATGAAACTGCTGAAACTCACTTGATTAATATAGTTACTATCTTATTGGCACTAGCAGTCGGCTCATCTATGACCGCCGAATCTTTTCTGCGGCTAGAAACAATGAAAATCATCATTCTGGGTTTGCTCGCATTTTGTGTCGCCACAGCAGGTGGTGTTATTTTTGCTAAGATCATGTCTAAACTTTCAGGGGGGAAAATAAATCCCTTGATTGGTTCGGCAGGGGTATCTGCAGTTCCTATGGCAGCGCGCGTTTCTCAAAAAGTGGGTGCTGACGAAGATCGGTCAAACTTTCTTCTCATGCACGCTATGGGACCTAATGTAGCAGGAGTCATAGGGAGTGCTGTCGCAGCCGGCGTTTTCATATCACTCTTTGGCGATCCAATGGTTGGCTCAAATCATGCCGAGATTTCAACGAATATAATTGCAACTATTTCATCTTTACCTAAATAAAGAATATGGATCCAATAGTTCTAACATCTCTGACCGTTTCCTTAATTGCGATTTCAGTGATTTTTACCGTACTGATAATTTTAATATTCACCATCAAATTATTAGTTTACCTATTACCCTACCAGGAGCCACCTGCAACAAAATCATCCGCTCAGGCACCGCCTCAACACTCTTCAGCAAGCACTACTGTTACCCCTGATATTATTTCAGCTATTACCGCGGTAATGGCAACACACCTAGGGAAATCTCCTCAGGAGTTCTATATTACTCAGATCAGTCCAAAGTAAACTTTTCTCACAGCTTAGCTTAATCAGTAATTTCACCTCCACCTATTTTTTCAGGTAAATTTAGAATTTCTTCCGAACTTTGAATAACTCCCTGAAAAAGGCCCATAAATTTTTTACTAAGAGAGGTAAAAGGAATAGCCGTAACTTCAGGATTATCAAATGGCCCATTAACATCATAATAAGTTTTGATTAAACTTCCCTCATCTCCTGCCGTGAGAATGCTTCCAACTATTGGAATCTGAGTAAGGAGCTTGTCCAAACCAGGCAAATGAGCCACCCCTACTTCTGTATCCATCTTAAGTTCGTTTAAATCAAACTTTCCAGCGATAGCACTCTTGCGCTGGTCTGTTTCATAGACTAAATTATTCGTTTCTGCTATACCACCCGTATATACAAAGTCACCCGATATACGCTCATATTTAGAAGGTTCTTTATCTTCATCTTTTTCGTTTTTAGTTTCTAAGAGTTGCTCGAGATCAAATAAGCTAACGACTCCTTTATGTAATTTTTTTGTATCAATCTCACCATTAGCCAAGTGGAAAGATAATTTTCCATTTAGGTTCCGAATATTTTCGGAAAACTTTTGTCCACGACTTTTAAGGATTAATTTTAAATTTTTAAATTTTCCGGTCAATCCGTTCTTAAAGTGCTTACCAAACATGGCAAGAAATGATTTTGTCGGTATTTCATCGGCCTTCAGGCGGGTTTCAAAACTAATAGAATCAGAACTTTCAACTGAAAACTTCCCTTGCCCTTCGATCTCATTCTTAGAACCTATCCGAAACCTATCAAATATAATTTCTTTATCTTTTAGTAAAAAGGTTCCTGAAACATCTTCAAGCGTAAGCCATTTATAATCTAATTGTGTAAGATCAACTTTTATTTTAATTTTTCCCTTAGAAAGTAAGTGAGAGGTCTCAAATAATTTTTTCAAGTTAACTTCATCTTTATCTTCATTTTTTTTATTAGAAATTAATTCATCAACTATCAAAGTTTTCCCTGTCAACTTTAATAGAAGTTCAGGTTGTTCCTCATTTTTATATTTTCCGCGAAACAAAATTTTGGAGCGCCCAGACTCCATTCTACCGGAGTAAAGTTCATAAGTATTTCCTGAAAATCGAACATCTGCACTTATGGTAAATGGATGTTTCCTGTCTTCCCATTTAAAAACAAGATCTTTTAAAACAGCTGACCCTTTAAAAAAGGAACTTTCCAGATTATTCAGATTACCCTGTCCTGCAATATGAAAATCTACCTTACCATCTGTGTTACTCTTAAAAAAACTGGTCATAGTTTTCATTTCATTAGTTTCAAACCCAACCCCATCAAGTAAAATGGAATATACTGGATTGGAGAAATTTTTGAGTTTGGCTTCACCTGTCAAACTATTGCCATTCACAGTAAATTTAAATTGATCAAATGAAATCCCACTTTTTTTCGAATAGGTTCCTTCCATTTCTACTGTATTAGGGATATTTTCCTTTTTCAAAATAACTTCTTTTAACTCATAACCTGTTTTTGTTAACTCTAGCTTATTCTCAAATTTAAAAGAATCACGATTACCTAAAATTTTAATTTTTGAATTTGACTGTCCTGAAAAAATGAAGTTTTCAAGATAAGGGATTCCTTTCAAATTCGCTTGTGTCCAATTAGTTAAATTAGCACTCACATCAAAATCTATAAGGGAGCCTAATTTTGGAATCATTTGTCCCTTCAACGACATAGGCGAACCGCCATACAACCCTTCCGCTCTTTTAATATCAATACGCCCGTCCCCAAATGAAATTTCTCCAACGAGTCTAGATATAGGCTGAAAATCAGTAAAATGCGTTATTGATATATTTTTAATCTTGATCTCCCCCCAAGACTGTTTCTTATCAGGTTTATCAAAATCCATTAAACTTCTGTATTGAACTTCCACGTCCCCTTTTTCAAACTCTGCTTGTTTTAACAACGAAAACTCAGGGCCTCTAAAATCAATATCTGAAATGACTTTAGATAATTCGGCTGCGTTTAATCGATACACAGCTTCTATTTTTTGGATGATCTTTTCTCCCTGCCTTAGAATTTTTCCATTCATATTATAAAATTTACTTTTGCCAAAATCTCCCGAGAGTTTTTTCGCTTCAACTATTGGAATAGATGATTTTCCCCGTTTTTGGGTATTTAACGGAACATAATTAAAATGCAATTTCCCGTTGAAATTTTTAACTCGTGATTGGAGCTCAGCATCAAAAAAAGAAGCATTTTTTGCAGATAGAATAGCCTCAATTGAAACCTTGTCTTTGTCATTTGATGGGCCTTGAAGCTTTGCTTCAATCAAACCTTTTCCTTCTACTTCTTGATAATCATCAATAATATTTTCAAATGATTGTCCTTTAATTATTTTTTTTAAAAAACGATTTAATTCCCCTAAGTCAAGTTCACTGTTCATAGAAAGATCTAACAACGGTTTCTTCATTATGTTCGACACCGTTCCCTTAATATTATTCAGAGGAAAACCTTCGTACCTAGCTTTCATAATTTCAACAAAACCATCACCATTTTTATAGTCAAAGGACCCGGTAACTCCTTTTAATAGAGGTAAAGGAGAACGCCAATCCATGTTTCTAAAATATATTCTAGTTGCAATTCGATTCTTATTCTCATCTGAGTTTAAATTTTTTAACTGCTCAAGTGAACCCTCAAACCTGAGAGACTTGATTCCTAATGTGCCGTTGTTAAAAAATTTATTTAATTTTTTTTGAAGGGTCTCAGGGAAAAATATTAACGGGAAGTTAAGGTGCGATTTTTCTATTTTAAACTCATCGGATTGAAGAGTAAAAGAAAGTCTAGGATCTTTCGTTTGATACCCAAACAATTTACCATTACCTGAAAAACTACTTTGGCCTGACCGAGCTTTTAAGCTTTGAATCTCTATAGAATCCTTATCCAATTGCAAAGTGTATTCTATCTCTCCTTGGCCCAGAGAACCTAACGTGCTAAGGGACGGTCCCTTCTCCGCACTTGAATATTTTAAACCACCATTCGCAGATAGACTACCCCCTAACGCTCCTGAAATATCGCTTTTAAATGATAATTTTGTGTCATTAGGAACATTAGATAATATATTTTTCAAATAAGGCCTCAACTGTCCAAGATAAAGCTGGTCTAGCTTAATCTTTCCTCGCATAGGAATCGGTTCGTTTCTTTTTAAATTTTCAAAACTATCAATATCCCCTGAAAGCTTAAATACTGTTGTTTGATATTTATTTGGAATTTTTCCGCTCAGATTTAATGATAATTTATTTTGTAAAACCCGTTGGTTGATAGTTAACTTGATACTATCTATTAAGGTGGAGATAGGTTTTGAACCTGAAACAACATAATAGTCTCGAAACCTTACTTTACTATCCAAAACGGAAACCTGATGCATTAGACCAATTCCTAGCAACTTTAATAAACGGCTAGAAGTTTCTCCAGTCAATAAAGACAACGAATTTCCAAAATTAAATTTTCCTTGCACGTCACGAACAACTTCAATAGAGGCACCCTCTAGAATAAATTGCTTTATCTCTATTTCTTTATTCAGCAATGGCCATAATTTAATGACGCACCAAACATTTTTGGATGAAAAATCTTGGCTTTTACCATCACGGGAATAAACTGAAAGCTGTTCTAAATTAATACTTATTCCCTTTTCAAACCCAAGCTCAGCCTTGCCGACAGAAACCTTTCTACCAGTTATTTCCTCAATTTTTTCTACCACTAAAGTTTTAAAATTATCTAAGTCTTTTAATTGAATATAGACAATAATCAGTGTGACAAAACTAAAAATAACGAACCCTCCGAACACATAAACTGCTATTTTTTTATTAAATGGAATAGTCATAAGCTAATAGGTTGGGCAAATCAATCTAGACAACTTTAAATTCGTATCGCCGTTAAAATTGCAAGGACTTCAAATTTGGAGAAAATATAGAGGGAATATGATACGTTTACTCGTCATTTAAAATATATGAAGTAATCCAAGCATCAGCATAAATAGCATAAAGCAATAGATCTTTCAACGAGTTCCATCCTAAACACTTTAAAGGTAGCTAAAATACGACGTAGGGGTTTATTTATTAACCTTAAATTCTATTTGACCAAAATTATGCACAACAAAGACCAAGCTGATATTCTATACGGCATAAATCCAATCACAGAGGCTCTTAAGGTATCTAAACGAATATGTTTTCGAATCATTGTTGAAAATGGAAAAATCAACCCCCGTCTACAGGCTCTAATAGCACTAATACAATCAAAAAATATCCTAATCGAGTCTATTCCTAAAGAAGCATTTAAAAAGAGATACCGTTCCTATGTCCATCAAGGGATAATTGGATATTTTTCCATAAAAGAAACTGTAGGATTGCATGAGCTAATTTCTAAGGCACTTGAAAAATCAACGAACCCCATTCTAGTTATTTCTGATGGGATTCAAGACCCTCATAACCTTGGAGCTATAATTCGTTCGGCGGCTGCGATGGGCATTCAAGGAATGGTCCTTCCCAAGCATCGTGCCGCCCCACTAAATGAAACGGTCGCCAAATGTTCTTCTGGAGCCATAGAAAACCTGCCGATCACTTGGGTTACCAACCTTTCCAACGCTATGGAAGAATTAAAAAAATCTGGATTCTGGATCGTGGGAATCGATCCTGAAGGAACAACGTCCTGCTATGATTTTAAATTTGATATGCCTGTCGCTCTCTTGATTGGGAACGAAGGGAAAGGAGTTCGTCCTCTTCTCAAAAAAAAATGTGACTTTACGCTATCAATCCCAATGGCAAATTCAGTAAACTCCCTCAATGCTTCGGCTGCTGGAGCGATAGTCTTTTATGAAGCACTAAGACAAAAACTAAATAAAAAACCGGATGAGTCAAAAAACTCATCCGGTAATAAACATCCGCTATTCATTGCACCTACATCCTGAATATTGAATTTGATCGCCTCATTGCCGCTTTCCGCTTTTTCTTTGCTTCTTTTTGTTTTCGTAGCTTTTTAAGCGACGGTTTTTCGTAAAATCTTCTGCGTTTAAGCTCTTTAAGCAATCCATCTTTAGTTAACTGTCGCTTTAAAACTTTTAACGCTCTCTCTACTTGATTCTGATATACGGTAACCTCCAAAAAATATCCCCTCCCTTCTTAAAAGAATAGCCTGAAAAATAAAATACATAAAAAACAGCGCTGAATAATTCCATTGCAATACAGTTCGGTGTCCTGACTTTGAATGATTATATTAAATAAGTCAACCCTTCTGAAGCCAATTTATAACTTATTTTTATCCAAATGATTATAATTTTCCATATATGTTAAGTTAGATTAATAATATTTTTTACTAAAACAATATACTGCTAGTCTTACCAAAATATGACTCTTACCATGCGGGTTTTTTTAGTTTTATTTCTGCTATTTTCTTTGTCTACCAATAATATAGCATTTGCAGAAGAATATGCTGTCCCCCACTCTGGGTCTCCTTATCTACCTCTTAATGATTTAAAAAATGGTGAGATTCTCCATCTGCCTACTGGTTTAAAGGTAAGTTTCGACCAAATGCAAAATGCTATTTCTTCTTCTAGAGTAATCTACATTGGAGAGACTCATGACAATATTGAGGCTCACAGGGCACAGCTAGAAATTATTGAGGATTTAGCAAAAAGATTCCCCGGAAAAATCTCAGTGGGGATGGAAATGTTTCGTCGCTCTGCGCAACAAAACCTTAACCAATGGAACAAAGGAGAGCTTTCGTCAGGTCAATTTAAAAATTTATTCAGAAAAAACTGGGGAAACGGCTATGCGTTATATAAATCCATATTTGAGTTTTTAAATAAAAATCATATCCCACTGATCGGCCTTAAATCTTCTAAAAAAACTGAAGATACATTTCGAGGTAATGACCAACCTGGCCAAAACGATCTCCCTAAAATAGATTTTAATGACCGTTATCACCGCCCTTTTTCCATGTCTATCTTTGGTGGACATCAAGCAATGGAAAAACCCTATCGGATGCTTTTGCTTTGGGAAGAAACAATGGCACAGACTGTAGCTGATTTTTTGAAAAATCCCAGCAACATAAATTCAAAGCTAGTCATTTTGGCTGGGGGATTTCACGTGCAATATGGATTTGGAATACCCAAACGAGCATTTCGTCGAGTCCCTCACTCTTACTCAATAGTTCTTCCAACCGTAACAGAACTTCCTCCTGAATTAAAAGATCGCGAGATGGATGTAAAGCACGTTTCTATTCCTCTTTACTCGGCAGACTATGCCTGGAAAATTCAATATAAAGTCCTTCCAGAAAATAAAGTTAAACTTGGAGTGCTTTTGGAAAACAGCGAAAATACTGTGCGTATCAAATCGGTCTCAGCAAACTCTAACGCAGAACTCGCAGGCCTAAAAGACGGCGACCTATTACTGGCTATTGATGGAATCAAACTAATCGACATTGAAGACTTAACAGATAAACTAAAGAGGCTAGTTATTGGTGATAGGGCTAGACTCATCGTAAAACGAGGGTTAGAAGAAATGGACATCGAAATTCAATTTATGGAACCAAAACAATAATCTCAAAAATAATCGATTTTTAAGAAGCTTGTTTTGAGTGAATATATCAGCTACTTTTGTATCTTGCTTGGGTCAGAAAAATCAAAGTAACCTAAACTCATTTATTACCTTAGGGGTTATCCAATTTAAATCACAGCGTGAAACCTTGGCCAAGGGAGGCCCTTTTTGACACCATTTAATAAGCTTTTCAATTGAATCACGACTTCCTTCCGCATGAACTTCAACTGTTCCGTTAGATAAATTACGAACCGACCCTGTCAAGTTAAACTCCAAGGCCTTAGTCTGTGTCGAAGCCCTAAAACATACTCCATGCACCTTACCATGAACAATAATATGCGCTGCTAAATCAGCCATAAGTCATATATGATCATTTTTTTGGAGCCGCATTCTGAAAAAGGTGCTGAACTTCACGGTATACTTCGAACTTTGATCCAGTGGAAATCTTTGGTCCAAATTTTCCTAAATCACGCATAATCCGTTGAAACCCTGCTGTGTCTCCTGAAAATTTCTCGATTAGTGGCCCAAAATAAGCCTGCTCATCCAAATCCAGCAACTTATTAATTTCTCTTAAACGTTTTTTTAAAGGCTCAAAATTTTTTTCCATGAAAAACATCATATCATGATAAATCTCAGGTCTTATTTATTTGCTTAATTTAAGAATGAACCTATTCAAAGTACTCATTTTGTAAAACCGTCAAGGCCCTCTCTAATGTGGATAATTATTTCTATAAGCCCCATACTTCTCGTCTAAAATATTCAAATATCTACGTACTTTACGTACTTGACGGTGTTTTCGCTTCTTACCATACAAAAACTCCGCCTTTCTAGCATGACTTATAGCAACCTTGCCATCTTTTAACAGATCGTAGGCCATGGCTAAATTAAAATGCGCGTTTGCGTAACTGGAATCAAGACGTATCGCCTCAAGGTAAGAATTGATTTCTTGCCTGTGTCTCCCCATCCCCATATAAGCTAAGCCGAGATTAAAGTATTCAACTGCATCAAGAGGATCCTCTTGTATAAGCTTTATTTGATCTTCTATTTCACTGATTTTGAATTGGCGGAAATCATCGAAATTAATTTCTCCAGGCATTGGGTTCACAATAGTGGAAGTAACCCAAAAAAATGTTAAACAAGTTATCATTAACTTAACGTTACGTATTGATTCCTCAACAAACAAGAATCTTAAGATACAGTTTTTTGGTTTGTCATCACAAACCATATCAAAACATAGTTTATAAAAGACTGCCCACAGTATTTTCTAAACCAATTACATTAATAGTTTAAAAATTTTACTAATAAACCGAAAAGGTTCATTAAAACACTGCTGTCAACCAAAAGTATAGTCCCAACTTTACGGTTCGCTTGCCAATCTACTCAAATTTTTTCATCCAAAAAAAAGAACTAGTCAAAAATTTTTCTTTTTAAACTAAAAATTTAACACACTTTTTGCCCCATCAAAATACCGTACAAAATAGTTCAAACTCGGTTACTAACAGTTCAAAACAAAAATCAGTGTGTCAAAATACATCCCATTCGAATCGCCCAAGAATAGGACTATTTAACACGATTTTATCCTGAGACTTTATAGCTCCGATGCCAGAGGGAGTTCCTGTGTATATAAGGTCACCTGCCATCAATTTCCATACAGTACTTAAATAAGAGATGATTTTTGGAATAGAAAAAAGCATGTCTTTTGTGTTTCCCTCTTGACGTTTTTCTTCGTTCACAAAACATGCAAACGAAATATTGAACAAATCAAAAGAACCATCATAGGAACGCATTGTTCCCAGCGGTGAACTTTGGTCAAAAGATTTTGAAAGTTCCCAAGGGTGCCCCTTTTTCTTCAATCCGATCTGGACATCTCTCAAAGTAAGGTCTAACCCAAGTGTCACCCCATCAATATATGAGAAAGAATCATCGACTAAAATATTTCTTCCTCCTCCATTCAACAAAATCACTACTTCGACTTCATGGTGCAAAATATCTCCATGTGAAGGGACATGAATAGATTCTTCTAGCGAAACAATGCTTGTTGTAGGCTTCATAAAAACAACTGGTTGTTTCTCATTTTTTGATTGGGGCGTTGAATCAAAGTCACCCAATTCTCTAATGTGCTCTACGTAGTTTTTCCCTATACAGAAAATTCGACAGGGTTTAATTATTCTTTCATCTACAGTAATCGAATTTGTTGTCAAACGATAAATCCTTTATTTTTTTCGCTCGCATAAAATTGCATTGCTGCATGCTCTACGAGAAAGATCTTTCATTTTTTTTTCAGTGCGTTGCATACTTTCGTTTATTTTTGCAACCTCTAATGCAATGGTGCCAAGCAGATTTTCTGTATTTTTAATCTTTTCTTCTAAGTTATCTAGGCGTTTTACTGACACGTTCGATTCGACAATCCTCTTCTCTGCTTGCCTTTTTATAAAACGAACATTTCCTTCAATCTTTATAAGAGACCCTTCTATTACCCCCACAATCTTAGAGACATATGACAGTTGGTTTTTTATCTCTGTATCTTCCCCTATCACTTCATGGGGGGGAAGCCATAGCATTATCCCAACGGCGACAATAAAAAATTTAAACCTTCTATTATTTAGCATAATCACTATCCTTTCAAACCCACTTTATTTCTGATGGAATATTTATCACCATTTTTCTACTTTTAGATATGAAATAACGCTGTCACTGGGTTAAGAGATATGACTGCAACCCGTCGTAATAGTTATTTCCTTTTTGAATTCCAATCCGCTCCTGGAAAAAATGTCTCCCCTTGGACAAAGGGGATAAACTATAAAAAATATTCCAAACTGTATCCTGCCCTTTCACCGTAAATATTCCCAATAGCGGATTTAAATACCCTAAAGAAGGAGGCCAGTTTCCCTTTTCCGCAAGATGAACAGATACGTTTTTAAATGGTTGGAAATCTGTAATAAAAACATATAAAAGGTACGCGTGGTCTTCTGTGATGTCGACGCCCTTGACTACAGGTGAGATTATATCCATAGAATTCCCAGAGTTATTTTCGATATGAAGTGCCTTTTTTCCTAACACTCTGGGTGTTTCAACTTGTCGAATATTCACTTTCGATATATTTGAGTTACCTATTTTGCCTTCGTAGTCTGGATCAAAAGTAGGAGGAATTAATTTTTCTACCTTTAAATTAAGTTCATATACGCCAAGATTACCGATCGAGTGTATTTTGTTAACTAAACTAGAAGGGAGTCTTAGTATTCGCTCCTGAACCATAGGAATAAATGGATATTCGTCTGGGGGCATATC
>TARA_B110000438_G_scaffold63429_1_pt1 | contig 22479 bp, 21 predicted proteins | sample TARA_B110000438 | Tara Oceans TARA_B110000438 (sample SAMEA4398413) | marine metagenome | biome: Polar Biome; feature: [MES] marine water layer (ENVO:01000295) within the mesopelagic zone...; material: water (ENVO:00002006), including particulate matter (ENVO:01000060) such as...... | reverse complement strand
GTTGATTTTTGAAATTTTTAACCCAGAACTAGATGAAATGAAGAAATTAGTTAGACAAGAAATGGAAACTGCTTTCGAATTAAATGTTCCTTTAGCTGTTGATATTGGTATAGGAGCCAACTGGTATGAAGCACATTAGTTTTTTTTATTAATTCATCATTTGCAGATTTCATTTATTATTGTAGATTTGCAGGCCAATAAATAAGGTATAATTAACTACCTAAAAAAATTAATATATTTTGGATTCTTTAACATACAAAACAATCTCAGCAAATAAAAACACTGTTGATAAAAAATGGGTTCTAATTGATGCCTCTGGACAGACGTTAGGAAGAATGTGTTCTAAAATCGCTAAACTTCTTAGAGGAAAATATAAGCCTAGTTTTACTCCACATGTAGATTGTGGTGATAATGTAGTGGTAATTAATGCTGAAAAAATAACCCTTTCTGGAAACAAATGGGAATCTAAGGAATATATAAGATATACTGGATATCCTGGTGGTCAAAGATCTTTGACTGCAAGAGAATTATTTGATAAGGATCCTACTAGGCTTGTTGAAAAGTCTGTAAAAGGAATGCTTCCTAAAAATAAATTAGGAGCTGAACTTTTCAGAAATTTAAAGGTTTATGTTGGAGAAAAACACAAGCAAGAGGGTCAAAGCCCAGAAATGATAAATTTAAATGAATTAAAATAATTTATGGAAGTAATTCACAAAATTGGTAGGAGAAAAACATCTGTAGCTAGAGTTTATATGTCTAAAGGTGATCAAAAACACACTATAAATGGTAAATCTCTTGAAGAATATTTTCCAACTGCTACTTTGCAATCGAAAATCAAAAAGCCACTTGAATTAACCGATAATTTAACTACTTATAACATTAAAGTAAATGTTTATGGAGGAGGAATTAACGGTCAAGCTGAATCTATTAGATTGGCTATTTCTAGAGCATTGTGTGAAGTGAATGAAGAATATCGTCCTGTGCTTAAAAAAGAAGGATTACTAACACGTGACCCAAGGATGGTTGAAAGAAAAAAGTTTGGTCAAAAGAAAGCAAGAAAAAAATTCCAATTCTCGAAAAGATAATTTTTTCGATTTAAGGAACTCAAGTTCATATTAATATTGAAATAACCTGTTGTCCTAATTCGCATTGCGAAAATTAGTTTAGCATCTAAATAAATAAGATTTTAAAAGAATCAAATATTTATTGCTAATCATACGGAACGTAAACTAAAAAAAATGACAAAAATTGAAATTAAGCCCTTACTAGACGCTGGTGTTCACTTCGGACATCTTACCAGAAAATGGAATCCAAACATGGCTCCCTACATATTTATGGAGAAAAATGGGATTCATATTATTAATCTTTACAAGACTGCTTCCAAGATGGAAGAATGTGCTCAAGCACTAAATAAAATTGCTTTATCTGGAAGAAAAATTTTATTTGTAGCAACAAAAAAACAAGCTAAAGAAATAGTAGCAAAAGCTGCCTCTGATGTTAAAATGCCTTACATCACAGAAAGATGGCCTGGAGGTATGCTAACTAACTTTGTTACTATTAGAAAAGCTGTTAAAAAAATGTCTGCAATTGATAGAACAAAGCAGGACGGAACTTTTGAAACCCTTTCGAAAAAAGAAAAATTACAAATTGATAGATTAAGAGCTAAATTAGAAAAAAATCTAGGTTCAATTACAGAAATGACTCGTCTTCCTGGAGCATTGTTTGTTGTTGATATTAGAAGAGAGCACATAGCAGTAAGAGAAGCTCAAAAATTAAATATTCCAATTTTTGCTATGGTTGATACTAATTGTGACCCAAGGGAAGTAGATTATGCAATCCCATCAAATGACGATGCTTCTAAATCAATTGATTTAATACTCTCACATGTTTCTGATGCTATTAATGGTGGTTTATCTGAAAGACAAAAAGAAAAAGAAGCTGCAGAAGTAATTAAAGAGAAGGAAGCTAACCAAGAAGAAGTAACCAAAACTCAAGTTGAGAAAGAAGATAAGCAGCCTAGTGAAGAAGTGAAAACTGGAGAAAAAAAGAAAAGAGTTAGAAAAAAGATTACAACTAAAAAAGAAGAATAAGTCATGGGAAAAATAACTGCCTCCGAAGTAAATAAATTAAGAAAAATGTCTGGTGCAGGCATCATGGATTGTAAAAATGCATTAGTAGAATCTAATGGAGATTTTGATCTTGCTATCGAAATTCTAAGAAAAAAAGGACAGAAAGTTGCTGCTAAAAGGGCCGAAAGAGATTCCTCTGAGGGAGCTGTTATAGCAAAAGTAGATTCCGATTGCTCAAATGGAGTAGTTATTTCTTTGAACTGCGAAACGGACTTTGTGGCTAAAAATGATGGTTTTATTTCATTAGCTAATGAATTTGCTGAACTAGCATTGCAAAATAACTCTTTAGAAGAATTTCTTAATTCTAATATAGATTCAATGACAGTAAGTGAAAAACTCATCCAACAAACCGGAGTTATTGGTGAAAAATTAGTGATAGGAAGTTTCGAAAAACTATCTGCAGCCTATGTTGGAAAATATATTCATGCTGGAAATAAAATAGCTACACTTTGTGGATTTTCTAACTCAGTTGAGGGAATTGAAGAAATTGCAAAAGATGTAGCAATGCAAGCCGCAGCAATGAATCCTATCGCTTTGGATGAGAACGGAGTAGATCAAACTACTATTGACAAGGAAATAGAAATCGCTAAGGATCAACTAAGACAAGAAGGTAAACCCGAGGCGATGTTAGATAATATTGCTAAAGGTAAACTTAAAAGATTTTTTAAAGACAATACGCTAGTTAATCAAGCTTTTATAAAAAACAGTAAGTTAAGTGTTGCTACATATGTTAAATCTAATAATCCCGATTTAAAAGTTACTGGCTTTAAAAGAGTTGCTTTGGTTTAATTTGTTTAATCGAGACTGCACGATTCTTTTTTAAAAAATTCTAAAATCATTGATTATATTTACTTAAAATAATCAATAATGTCCTACAAAAGAATTTTATTAAAACTTAGCGGAGAAGCATTACTAGGAGAACGTCAATATGGTATTGACCCTGTTAGAATTGCACAATATGCAAAAGAAATAAAGTCCGTGGTTAATCAGGGCCTTGAGATAGCAGTTGTAATTGGAGGCGGAAATATTTTTAGAGGAGTTTCTGCAGCTAGTAATGGTATGGATAGAGTTCAGGCTGATTACATGGGTATGCTAGCTACCGTAATTAATGGATTGGCTTTACAAAGTGCACTTGAGGAATGTGAAGTTCAAACAAGACTTCAAACAGCAATTAAAATCGAAGCAGTGTCTGAACCTTACATCAAGAGAAAAGCTGTTAGACATCTGGAAAAGAAACGAGTAGTTATTTTTGGAGGAGGAACAGGTAATCCTTTTTTCACAACTGATTCAGCTGCCGTTTTAAGGGCCATAGAAATTAATGCTGATGTAATTTTAAAAGGGACAAGAGTTGATGGTGTTTATGACTCGGATCCAGAAAAAAATGAAAATGCAATAAAATTTGATTCTATATCATTTCAAAGTGTATTAGATAAAAATTTGAAAATAATGGATTCTACCGCATTTACTTTAAGCAAAGAAAATAACTTACCAATAATTGTATTTAATATGAATACAAGTGGTAATCTATTGAAATTAGTAAAAGGAGACAAAATAGGGACAACTGTTAATTAATTAATCTTGGAAGAAATTGAATTTATAATAGAAGCTTGTAAAGAATCAATGGAAAACTCCATTGATCACCTAGAAAGAGAATTGTTAAATATAAGAGCTGGTAAAGCTAGTCCCACGATGCTGGCAAGTGTTAAGCTAGATTATTATGGATCTCTCACTCCTTTATCTCAAATAGCAAATATTAATACCCCTGATGCTCAAACTATCTCAATTCAGCCTTGGGAAAAAGACAAATTACAAGAAATTGAAAAAGCAATAATGGTTGCAAACTTAGGATTCAACCCAATGAATAATGGAGAGTCTATTATTATCACTATTCCTCCACTTACTGAGGAGAGAAGAAAAGAATTAGTAAAAATTGCAAAATCTGAAATTGAAAAAGCTAAAATTAGCATAAGAAACTCTAGAAAAGAGGCTAATAATGACATTAAGAAATGTGAAGTTTCTTTAGATCAAAAATCAATTTCCGAAGATGATGTTCAAAACTTAACTAATAAATATATTACTCAAATTGATAAAATTTACTCCGTCAAAGAGAAAGAAATTCTTTCTGTTTAGTTTTTAATAGCAGTATATTTGGGTGGTGAATAAATTAAGAGAATACGAAACAATCATGTTAAAAAAACTAAAACTACAAAAAAGATCTTCGTTAGGCATATGTCTTATGATTGGCACTATTGTTGGGGCCGTAACTGATAATTTAGGGATTTGGATATCATTATCAATATGTTTTGGAGTTGTAATAGATACGTTCATAAAAAAAATCACATCTAATTTTCTCTCAAAAAAATGAATAGTTTAACTGTAAAAAATTTACTAAAAGAAGATCCAAGTTTTCAAAAAGTATGTATAGAAGGTTGGGTAAAAACATTTAGAGCAAATAGGTTTATTTCATTAAATGATGGGTCTTGCTCAGAAAATATTCAATGTGTTGTTGATTTTGATAATACGGATTCAGATATATTGTCAAAAATTAGTACTGGAGCTTCTCTAAAAATTGAAGGAAATCTTGTGGAAAGTCAAGGTAAAGGTCAAAAGTCTGAAATTAAAGTTGACAACATAGTTATACTTGGTGAATGTGACATGAATTCTTACCCTATTCAACCAAAAAAACATTCTTTGGAATTTTTAAGGGAAAATGCTCACTTAAGAGTTAGGACTAATACCTTTAGCTCTATAATGAGAGTAAGATCTAATCTTTCATTTGCGATTCACAAATATTTTAAAGAAAAAGGATTTTTTTATGTAAATACTCCAATTATCACTGGAAGTGATGCTGAAGGTGCAGGAGAGATGTTTAAAGTTACTACACTTGATATCGAAAAAACTCCTTTAAACAAGAAAAATAAAATTGATTATGAGGAGGATTTTTTTGGAAAAGAAACTAACCTAACAGTTTCAGGACAGCTTGAAGCAGAAAGTTTAGCAATGGGTCTTGGCAAGGTATATACATTTGGTCCAACATTTAGGGCAGAAAACTCTAATACATCCAGACATTTAGCTGAGTTTTGGATGATTGAGCCAGAAATGGCTTTTTATGATTTAAATGACAATATGGAACTGGCTGAAGAATTTATTAAATCTGTTATTAAAGACCTTATTAGCGAATGCCCAGAAGATCTTGAATATTTGAACAAAAGACTTTTAGAGGAGGATAAGTCTAAGCCTATGAATCAGAGAAATGAATTAAACTTACTTGAGCGATTAGATTTTGTTATAAATAATGATTTTAAAAAAATAACTTATACTGAAGCTTTTGAAATTTTAAAAAATTCTAAACCCAATAAAAAGAAAAAGTTTAAATATCCCATTTTGGAATGGGGAGTAGATCTACAAAGTGAGCATGAGCGTTTTTTAGTAGAGAAACATTTTAAAAAACCTGTAATTATTTATGATTATCCAGCCAAAATTAAAGCTTTTTACATGAGAATGAATGAAGATGGTAAAACTGTAAAAGCTATGGATATTTTATTTCCAGGTATAGGAGAAATAGTTGGGGGCTCACAAAGAGAAGAGAGATTAGATGTACTAAAATCTAGGATTAAAGAATTAAAAATTGAAGAAAAAGAATTGTGGTGGTATCTAGATTTGAGGAAATATGGAACCGTTAAACATAGTGGATTTGGGCTTGGATTAGAAAGGTTAATTTTATTTGCCACTGGAATGTCCAACATAAGAGATGTAATTCCTTTTCCTAGAACTCCTAAAAGTGCAGAATTTTAAACCTTGACTTTCCTTAAAAGTGTTTTTCGTATTTTTATTTGAATTAAAATTCAATGCTCAATCAACGTTTAAATTTAAAATTATCTCAAAAATTATCTCCTCAACAAATTCAGTTGATGAAACTCATCCAACTACCAGTTCAAGAACTTGAGCAACGATTGTCAAGAGAAATTGAAGAAAACCCTGCTCTAGAAATTGGTAAAGAAAATGAAGAAGATTCTTTTGAAGACTCTGATGAATTTAATGATGAAAATATTGATAACGATGAAATTAATGTTGAAGAATATTTAAGTGATGATGATGTGCCTGATTATAAATTAAAATCTAATAATCATAGTGCAGATGATGAGCAAAAAAGTATACCGTTTGTATCGGGAATTAGTTTTAATGAATTTATTAAAAATCAACTTCAAACATTTACTTTTAACGACTCAGACCTAGAAATTGCATATTTTTTGGTTGGAAGTATTGATCAAACTGGGTATATAAGAAGAGAATTACTTGATATTGTTGATGATTTAGCTTTCACTAGGGGGATTTATACTAATACTGAATCAGTACAAAAAATACTTAAAACAATTCATTTACTTGATCCACCAGGAGTTGGTGCTAGAGATCTTAAAGAGTGTCTAACTTTACAATTAAAAAGAAAAAACTCGTCAAAAGATGTAAATAATGCAATTAAAATAATAGAAGATAATTTTGACATGTTTATTAAAAAACATTATAAAAAACTTATTTTAAAATTGAATATTAATGAAGAAGATTTGAAGAATTCAATTAAGGAAATCGAAAAGTTAAATCCTAGACCAGGGGCTGCTTTTTCAGAACCAAATAAAATAAATTCTAGTATAATTCCTGATTTTACTATTGATATTATTGAAAATAAACTTAACCTGACATTAAATTCAAGAAACGCTCCAGAACTTCATGTTTCAAACGAATATAAAAACATGTTATCTGGTTATAAAGAGACTACTAAAGCTTCTCAATCTCAAAAAGACGCTGTAATATTTATTAAACAAAAATTAGATTCTGCCAAATGGTTTATTGACGCTATTAATCAGCGAAATCAAACTTTATTATTAACTATGAGAGCTATTATGGATTTTCAAAAACAATACTTTCTTTCTGGGGATGAAAGCAAACTAAAACCAATGATTTTAAAAGATATCGCTGAAAAAATTCAAATGGATATTTCAACAATCTCAAGAGTTGCCAATAGTAAGTATGTAGATTGCCCATATGGAATTAAGTTAATAAAATCCTTTTTTTCAGAGGGAATAACCAATGATAAAGGGGTGGAAGTTTCCACTATTGAAATTAAAAAAGAGCTTAAAATAATAATAGAAAATGAAGATAAGTCAAAACCTCTAACTGATGACCAGCTTACCAAATTAATAAATCAAAAAGGATATCCAATTGCAAGAAGAACAGTTGCAAAATATAGAGAAATGATTGGTTGCCCAGTAGCAAGGCTACGAAAAAAACTTTAATGAACGAACTATCTATAGTAATAGTCAATTATAAAACATGGGATAAACTAGCTTTTTGTTTAGATAGTATATTAAAACAAATTGAAATTGAAATTCAAGTAATTGTTGTAGATAATAATTCTAATGATAATAAATTCTTTGTGTTTCAACAAAAATATAAATGGGTTACATGGATAGAAAATTCAAAAAATTATGGATTTGCTAAAGCTTGTAATATTGGTATTGAAAATGCAATATCTAAATGGTATCTTTTTTTAAATCCTGATACAATTTTAGAGCCTAAATCCATTCATTCCCTAATAAACTATTGTAACGAGAAAACAGAACACAGAATTATAGGGATTAAGCAATTAAATGAAAACAAAAAAAATAGTAATTCGTACGGGTTATTTTTAAATTTTTGGAGCTTGTCCGGACTGATTAGACCTCTAATTAGGTTAAAAAAAGGATCTTATAAATCAATAAATTCTAAAGAAATTGCAAATCCTGATTGGATTTCAGGATCATTTATAATGATAAGAAAAAAAGATTTTGAGCTTATAAACGGTTGGGATGAAAGTTATTGGATGTATTATGAAGATATGGATTTATGTAAAAGAGCTAAAAAGATTAACCTTAAAGTATCACTACTAAATAATTGGAGTTGTATTCATTTTCATGGTGCTTCTTCAAGAAAAAATACTAAAATTAAAATTATAACAAAATCTGAAGTTATTGTCTCCTCACATATTTTCCTTGAAAAACACTCTCAAAAATCATATAAGTTTTTAATACATTTAATATTAATATTAATTCAATTTACTGAACTATCATTTCAGTCTATTTTTTCTAGTACTAAAAGAAAAATTCTATTTAACAGCTTGAAGTATTGGAGTGGAGGTCTCTTAAAAAATGTATGGGGAAGTCAAAATATAAAAACTTAATCATTATTTATTTCCGTATAATATAAATTTAATCTCATTCTTTTATCATAATTTTTTTCGCTTGGGTTAGGGCCTATTAATACAGTTCCCAATGGATTAATTGCTGAGCCCTGAGGTATATAGGTCATGAAATCAGAATTAAGTATTTCAGTATTCATAGAGTCACTAATGTCTGAACTAACTACTAAACCGAGTTTTATATTCGTTGAATCTTTTCTAATTACATTTTTTATGTGTTCACTAATTTTAATTTTGTACATCAGTCCGTTTTTATCTTCGTCTAATTCTATTAATCCTCCATGATAAATTTTATTATCACTTTTTTTAGAACCTGATGAATTGTCAATAAAATAATCAATTAAAGGGGCTTTACCTTTTAAATCATATAAATAAAGTCTAGGAGGCTCAATAATTCCGCCACTAGAAGAAAGCATTTCTTTGTCTATATACAATGATATATTAGCTTCATTAACTAGCCATTCTTTCGCTCTTATTTCTTCCAAAATATCTTTACCTTCATTGTTCTTAAATAATTCAATTTCTACCATTATTCCCTCACCTCCTTTTAAAAAAACTGCCTCAGGATTATTTATGGTATCACTAATCTTGTTAGAAATATAGGCAGGGTAAGTCTCATGTTTAAATGAATTTATTTTATAACCGGTATCCATCTTTAATAAAAACTTCGATTCTTCTGACTCAATTACATCGTCAGAAGTGTCATCATCGGTATCATTTTTATCATATTTTTGGTAATCATATACCAACCTAACTTCTGCTTCATTAAAATTTAAGATCATTAGCAAAGGATCTGAAAAATCATATGCTTTAATAACTAATCCTTTTATGAATAATTTAAAATCATCAGTATTAGCTAAATCAAGAGACCCTTCATTATCAATTATTTTTTTTTGAAAGAAATCTATATCTAATGGAACCCTTATCCTAGGGGATAATCTTTCTTTAACTGTTTCGGATTCATCATCCTCAGTTGTTTCAGGGTCATCTTCATTATAAAAAACAAGTTCATTAGAGTTTATTTCAACTTCATCATCAAAAAGCAAAGTCCCAGAAAAATTGGAAGGGATTTCATTATTAGAATAATATTTTTGATATTTCTCAAAATTTGAGTCAGGATCGAAAGGTCTTAAATAATAATCTAACTCATTAACTTTAAGCTTAAACTTAGCATTAGAGTTGCCAATTAAAGAATCTAGCTCATAAACGGTTCCTCCACCATTTGGATTTATTGATTCATCATCGTCTCCGTCTAAGATTCCGTCACCATCAGTATCATTATTTAATGGGTTTTGACCAATCTGAGATTCATATAAATCAGTTAACCCATCACCATCACTATCACTGTTAGGATCTGTGCTATCAACATCGTAGAGGTTAATCACTCCGTCTCCGTCATCGTCGTCAACATTTGTGAAAAAAGGTATATCTAAATAAACATTTTTTAATGTTTCTTTTTCTGGAATAACAATAATATTATCCTCTTTCCCAGTTATTTCATCTTCCTCGCTAAATAGTCCAAATACTGGAGAAACTTGTTCTAAACTTATTTGAGATAAATAAGTTACTTCACTTTTACCATAAATGTTATCTTGATAAGTTCCTAACTGAAAAGTTTGAATTTGATTTACAACATAAGGTGGTATTTTTCTCATTTTAACAAAAACAGGTATTTCTTTAATACTTGTGTTAAAAGGTTTGTTGGTTATTAAATTAATCCCAATTGAATTATATTCTTTATTACAAGAAGATATTATTATTGCTATAAGTATCAGATATATTTTAGATTTCATCAATAAATTAATTGAGAATTTTTGTAGAATAAAAATTAAGATACTCTTCCTTAAAACCATCCTTAAAACCATAATTTAATAATGGTTTTTTTAAAGATTTTACAAGTTCCATAATAGATTTATCAGTTTCCTCTCCAGCTAATACAACTCCATCAGAATTCATGATAGCATTTTTAAATAAATCAAGATATGTAGGCTTTTCTAAAACACTTAAAGTATCACTTTTAATTTCATCATATTTAATTTTCTTTACCATTTGAGGGTTTAAGTTTCCAGAAATTTCATTACCATAGACAGAAACAACGACTTTAGAATTATTAAAAAGAGGCTCGTCTTTATAATATTCTTTTAGATAAAGAGGAAGTAATGATGCAATCCAACCATGAACATGAATAATGTCAGGTGACCAATTAAGTTTTTTTATTGTTTCAACAACTCCTTTAGCAAAAAAGATAGCTCTTTCGTCATTATCTTTATAAAGTTTTTTCTTGTCGTCTAGGTGAAGTCCTCTATTTTTAAAATATTCATCGTTATCAATAAAATAGACCTGCATTCTTTCTTTGGGTATCGATGCAACTTTAATAATTAAGGGCATGTCAATGTCGTCAATTATCAAATTCATTCCCGAAAGTCTAATAACTTCGTGTAATTGATGACGCCTTTCATTAATCAAACCATATTTAGGAATGAAAATTCTTGTTTGCCCTCCATTAGCATTTACCATTTTAGGCAAATTATAAGACAAAGAAGAAATGTCATTATTTGGAAGATATGGAATAACTTCAGAGGATACGAAAAGTACTTTTTTTCCAGTCATAAAATCCTTTCTTTAAAACTCAATTATTAGAGACTGCAAAATTACAAAAATTATGTTAGATTTAGTCCAAAATAACACCTATATAGAATGTTAAAATTATATTAAATGGCAATTTATTTCAAAAAAAAAGAAGTTAGAAGAAAAATTAAGGATGCTGTTTTTTTAAAAAAAACTATCGGATTAGTCCCAACCATGGGCTCTTTACACCAAGGACACGTCTCGCTTATCAAAAAAGCAGAAAAAGATAACGATATCGTTTGGGTAAGTATTTTTGTAAATCCAACACAATTTAACAGTTCTGCAGATTTAATTAAATATCCTAAAAACTTAGAAAAAGATGTCAAATTAATAAAAAAAATTTCTTATAAAATAGAGATTTTTAGCCCAAATGAAATAGAAATCTATGATGGAACTCCAAAACTAAAAGTTTACGACTTTGAAAAACTTGATCAAGAATTAGAAGGTAAATTCAGAAAAAACCACTTCAATGGAGTCGCTACAATTGTTTCAAAATTATTAAATCTATTTAAACCATCTAATGTATATTTTGGGGAAAAAGATTATCAGCAAACTCAAATTATCAAAAAACTTATATTTTTAGAAAAGATAAATGTTAAAATGATTATTTGCCCTACAATAAGAGAAAAAAATGGACTGGCTTTAAGCTCTAGAAATAACTTACTTTCTAATTCTGAAAAAGCAGATTCTTCAATTATTTACAATAGTTTGAAAGTTTTAAAAAATAATTTTAAAACCTTAAATCTAAATAAAATAAAAAAAGATATAATAATTGAAATAAATAAAAATAAAAATCTTAAAGTTGAATATTTTGAGGTGGTCAATGCAAGTACCTTACAAATTGATTCTAAAGTAAACCCAAAGGAATCTTATCGTGCTTTTATTTGTGTAAAGGCAAATGAAGTCCGATTAATTGACAACATTTTATTGAATTAATTTATATTTGCTAGATGCAAATTGAAGTTCTAAAATCAAAAATTCACAGAGTTACCGTAACAAATTGTGATTTGAATTACATAGGAAGTATTACAATTGATGAAAGCCTTATAAATGCCTCAAATATGATTGTTGGGGAAAAGGTTCAAGTTGTTAATATTAACAATGGGGAAAGGTTAGAAACTTACATTATAAAGGGCAAGAAAAATAGTGGAGAAGTAACTTTAAATGGTCCAGCTGCAAGAAAAGTTCAAAAAGGAGATAAAATAATTATCATTAGCTATGCTTTGATGAACCTTTCTGAAGCAAAAAATTATAATCCAACATTAATATTTCCTGATAATAATAATTTACTCAAATAAAAATGATTAAAAAATTATTAGTCATTTTGAAAACTACCCTCCCTCTTTTAATAGGACTTTTTCTGGTTTATTACTCATACCATAATACTTCTCCACAGGATAGAATTTCTATTTTAAACTCCATTTTAATGGCAGATTATAAGTATATTTTTTTAGGAATATTTATGGGGATATTAAGTCATTTATCAAGAGCTGTGAGATGGAAGTATTTGCTAAATCCTATTGGATATAAAATTAGCTTTTCTAATTCTATAATGTCAATAATGGCTTCATATTTGGGAAATTTAGGAATTCCAAGATCAGGTGAAATATTAAGAGCTACATCATTATATGCCTATGAAAATGTTCCTTTTGAAAAAGGGTTTGGAACCATAGTAACAGAAAGAATAATTGATGTAATTATTCTTTTTGCCTGTATAGTTTTAGGGATATATCTCTCCCCTGAATTATGGAATACTAAATCTTGGAAGTTTAATTTCAACTATGATCCAACTCAAATTTTAATTGGTTTTTTAATAATTCTTTTTATAATTTTTTTAATCTTTTTTATAATAAAAAAATTCTCAATAAAAAATAAAATATATGATTTTGTTTCAGGCTTAAAAAAAGGACTAATGTCTATTACTATTATGAAAAAAAAGAAGAAGTTTGTTTTGCATACCTTCTTTATATGGATGATGTATTTTTTCATGACTTACATCATCAAATTTAGTCTTCCAGAAACAGCAACATTGGAGTTTGAACCACTATTTATTGCTTTCGTAGCTGGCGCCATAGCTTTGTCTACAACTAACGGTGGAATAGGAGTTTATCCTTTAGCTATTGCCGCGGTATTAAGTCAGTACAATGTTTCATATGAAGTAGCTCTTGCGTTTGGATGGATAATTTGGACTTCACAATCAATAATGATATTATTTTTTGGTTCTTTATCCTTTATTTTTTTGCCTATATTAAACAAAAAATAAAATAATTTTTCAGGAAATGTCAAATTTAAAAACAGCTTTTTTTTGTCAAAATTGCGGAACTCACTATCCTAAATGGCTTGGTCAATGTGGGGCTTGTAAAGAATGGAATACATTAGTTGAAGAAGTGATAGAAAATCCAAAAAAAAAATCTATTGGTTTAACTAAAAGCCAATCATCTTCAAAACCTACTCGAGTTAACGAAATCGACACCTCAAATAATCCTAGGCTAACCCTAATGGATGAAGAGTTAAATAGAGTATTGGGAGGTGGAATTGTACCCGGTTCTTTAATACTAATTGGAGGGGAACCTGGAATTGGAAAATCTACATTATTATTACAAATTTCTCTTCTTTTAGATATTAAAGTTCTTTATGTTTCTGGAGAAGAAAGTCAACAACAAATCAAAAGAAGAGCTGATCGAATTAATTCAAATTCAGAATCTTGTTTTATATTAAATGAAACAAATGTTGAAAAAATTATTCAACAGGTAAATTCAATCCAGCCTGAGCTGATTATTATAGATTCAGTTCAAACTTTACAAACTGATACCATTGATAGTAGTCCGGGAAGTGTATCTCAAATAAAAGAATCAACCTCCCATTTTTTGAAATATGCAAAAAAAACCAATCTTCCAGTAATCCTTGTAGGACATATTACAAAAGACGGAGGGATTGCTGGTCCAAAAATTTTAGAACATATGGTTGATGTTGTTTTACATTTTGAAGGGGACAGAAATCATGTTTATAGAATTTTAAGATCAAAGAAAAATAGATTTGGTTCAACCGCGGAAATAGGTATTTACGAAATGCTTAATAATGGATTAAGGCAAGTAGATAACCCTAGCGAATTACTTCTTTCTAGTAATAAGGAACCTCTAAGTGGCAATGCTATATCTGCAACTATTGAAGGAATAAGGCCTATAATGATAGAGATTCAAGCTTTAGTTAGTACCGCGGTTTATGGTACTCCGCAAAGAAGTACCACTGGATTTAATTCTAAGAGACTTAATATGTTATTGGCGGTTTTAGAAAAAAAAGCTGGCTTCAATTTAGGCACAAAAGATGTCTTCTTAAATATAACAGGAGGAATAAAAATTGAGGACCCAGCTATCGATTTAGCAGTAATTGCAGCAATATTATCCAGCAACATTAATATTCCTATACCCAAAGGAGTCTGTTTTGCTGCAGAAATTGGACTCTCAGGAGAACTAAGAAATATATCTAAAATTGATCAAAGAATAAATGAAGCTGAAAAACTTGGATTTAAATTTTTAATAATAAGTGAAGCCACAAAAATTTCTAAAATTCCTAAAAAAATAAAAATTTTAAGATATTCTAGAATTGAAGAATTAATAAAAAATTTATTTAAGGAGCAGGGTTAGGTATTAAAGATTGAACATTTTCAATTTCTTTAAATACTTCCTCACTTAAATTTAGATTTATACTCGCAATATTTTCTTTTAACTGATTTAGCTTAGAAGCTCCAATAATATTACTTGATACAAAAGGCTTGCTATTAACAAAAGCTAAAGACATTTGAGTAAGAGAAACTCCGTATTTATTAGCAATTTCCATATACATTTGGGTGGCTTTCATTGATTGCTTTCCTGCGAACCTGCTCAAATTTGGAAAAAGTTTTAATCTACTGTTTTCAGGCATTTTTCCATCTAAGTACTTTCCGCTTAAAACTCCAAATCCAAGAGGAGAATAAGCAAGCAAGCCCGTATTCTCTCTAATACAGATTTCCGCATTTCCTACCTCAAAAAGTCTATTTAATAAAGAGTAAGGATTTTGAATTGTTATCATTTTAGGTAAGTTCTTTCTGGATAATTCTAAAAACTTCATAAATCCCCAAGGGTTTTCATTAGAAAGCCCTACTTGTCTAATTTTGCCTAAATCGATTAATTTTTTTAATGATTCTAGAACTTTTTCACAATTGTCATTCCATTTATCATTTTCAATATATCTGAACCCTCTTTGTCCAAATGTATTGGTTAGTCTTTCAGGCCAATGGAGTTGGTATAAATCAATGTAATCTGTTTTGAGTCTTTTTAAGCTTCCTTCAACTGCTTCAAATAAAGACTCCTCACTAAATCCAGTCGTTCGTATGTGTTTCGTATAATCTCCTGGACCTGCAATTTTAGTTGCTAGAATAATTTTATCTCTATTAGATTTTTTTTTTATCCATTTACCAATTATTTTTTCAGTATCTGCATATCTTTCTGGTGTAGCAGGCACTGGATAAAGTTCAGCTGTATCAAAAAAATTCACTCCATTTTCTAAAGCATAATTCATCTGCTCTTCGGATTCATTAATTGTATTTTGATTTCCAAAAGTCATAGTTCCAAGACAAATTTTACTGACTTTTATGTCGGTATTTGGTAAAAAAGTATATTTCATTATTTAAAGTTTTAATTCTACTGCGATAGGACAATGATCGGAATGAAAGATTTGATCTAAAATATAGGATGACGTAATTTTTGATTTTAAAGATTTACTAACCATGTTATAATCAATTCTCCAACCTTTATTGTTGGCTCTTGAATTAGCTCTATAGCTCCACCAACTATAACAGTGTGGTTTCCGATTTAAATATCTAAAGGAGTCTGTAAATCCTGAATTAATAAAATTAGTAATCCAAAGCCTTTCTTCGGGTAAAAATCCAGAAACTTTAGAATTTCTAATTGGGTCATGAATATCAATAGATTCGTGGCATATGTTATAATCGCCGCAAACTATTAAATTTGGAATTGTTGTTTTTAATTTAATAATATAATCGAAGAACTCTTCCATATATCTAAATTTATACCCTAATCTTTGAATATTAGTCCCAGAGGGTAAATATAAACTCATAACGGAGAACTTGTCAAAATCTAATCTTAAATTTCTTCCTTCAAAATCCATGTGATCTATTCCAGTGCCATAATGTATAGAATTAGGTCTATGTTTTGATAGAACAGCAACTCCACTGTACCCTTTTTTTTGCGCAGAAAACCAGTAATTGTATTTAAATCCTGCAGCATCAAATAAATCTAAATCTAACTGGTCTACATTTGCTTTAATTTCCTGTAAACATATTATATCGGGGTCACATTCCTTTAGCCAGTCCAAGAAACCTTTTTTAATGGCAGCTCGGATTCCATTAACATTATATGAAATGATTTTCATTTTAATTTATAGCCAATTTTTTATAGAAAGGGTAGATTCTATTTTTTTAATTAATTCGTCGAAGCTAAGTCTTTGTTGAATCATTGAATCTCTTTCTCTTATTGTGAAAGTTTTGTCATCTTTTGTCTGATGATCTATAGTAATACAAAATGGTGTTCCAAGGGCATCTTGTCTTCTATATCTTCTTCCAATTGCATCTTTTTCATCATAAGATACAGTACATTCTTTTTTTAATTTTTTTAAAATCTCTTTTGCAATTTCTGGTAAACCATCTTTCTTTAGTAATGGTAAAACAGCAACTTTAATTGGTGATAAAATAGCAGGCAATTTAAGTACCGTTCTAGAGGATCCGTCTTCTAATATTTCTTCACACAGCGAATTAGAAAAGATAGCCAAGAACATTCTATCAACTCCAATTGAGGTCTCTAAGACATAAGGTATATAGCTTTCATTGCTTTGAGTATCAAAATATTTTAATTTTTTTGATGAAAATTTCTCGTGATTTGACAGATCAAAATCAGTTCTAGAATGGATACCTTCTAATTCTTTAAATCCAAATGGAAAATTATATTCAATATCGCATGCAGCATCGGCATAATGGGCTAATTTCTCGTGATCATGAAATCTATAATTTTCTTCGCCTAGACCCAAGGATAAATGCCATTTCATTCGGTCTTCTTTCCACTTAACATACCATTCTTTTTGAGTGCCTGGTTTTATAAAAAACTGCATCTCCATTTGTTCAAATTCTCTCATTCTAAAGATAAATTGTCTTGCCACAATTTCATTCCTAAATGCTTTGCCAATTTGAGCAATTCCAAAAGGTATTTTTAATCTACTAGATTTTTGAACATTTAAAAAATTAACAAAAATTCCTTGGGCTGTCTCAGGCCTCAAATAAAGGTCCATAGTGCTGTCTGATGATGCTCCCAATTTTGTTCCAAACATCAAATTAAATTGTTTTATTTCTGTCCAATTTTTTGATCCTGAAATAGGACAAGCTATTTCTAGGTCTATAATTATTTTCTTAAGACCAGATAAGTCCTCTTTTTCCATGGCGTCAGAAAAATTCGAATGAACTAATTTTATTTTTTTTCTGTACTGAACAACTCGTATATTTGTCTCAAGAAATTGTTTTTTATCAAATTTATCTCGAAATTTTTTTTCAGCTTTAGAGACTTCTTTTTCAATTTTAGATTCAATTTTAGTAATATAATCTTCTATTAAAACATCCGCTCTATATCTTTTTTTAGAATCTTTATTGTCTATTAAAGGGTCATTAAATGCATCTACGTGTCCAGATGCTTTCCAAATTTGAGGATGCATTAAAATGGAAGAATCAATACCAACAATATTATCATTTAACTGAACCATTGCTTTCCACCAATAATCTTTTATATTATTTTTTAGTTCTGTTCCATTTTGTCCGTAATCATAAACCGCACTCAATCCATCATAAATTTCGCTTGATTGAAAAACAAAACCATATTCTTTAGCATGAGAGATAACTTTTTTAAATTTTTCTTCAGATGTCATAGTAACAAAAATAGTAGTTATATTTTAATAAATTCTATTTATATTATTTTAATAGAAATAGGTTAAAATAATTCTTAATTTGCAAAAGAGTCACAAATGATTTATGAATTATATTAAAACTATATCTTTTGTCTTTTTTTGTCTTTTTTTCACTCAATGTGCTAAAAGAGGGTTTCCAGAAGGTGGTCCTAAAGATGAAAATCCACCAATGTTAATCAATGCAATTCCAAAAGAAAATTCTGCTAATTTCAATGAAAATAGAATTCGTTTATATTTTGATGAATATATTAAATTGGATGATTTTAGAAAACAACTTGTAGTTTCTCCTCCAATTAAAAAAAGTTCGTATTCAATATCTCCTCAATCAGGCGCATCCAAATATATACAGATTGATATAAATGAAGATCTGTCAAAAAACACCACATATGTATTTAATTTTGGTCAGAGTATAGTAGATAATAACGAAGGAAATATTTTACCTTTTTTTAAATATGTTTTTTCAACTGGAAAATATATCGATTCCTTAAAAATTTCAGGGAACATAAAAAATGCTTTTAAAAGAAATTCTGATAAATTTATTAGTACATTACTTTATCAAATTGATGAAAATTATTCGGATTCCTTAATATATAATTCTCTTCCAACTTATGTTGGCAGCACCCTTGATAGTACATACTTTGAAATAAGTAATATAAAAAAAGGTAAATATTTATTGATAGCATTAAATGATTTTAATAATAATTACAAATTTGATCCTGGAATTGAAGAAATGGGTTTCGTAAAAGATTTTATAGAGATACCATACTCAGAAGAAATTAACCTTGAAATTTTTAAAGAAGAACTCGAATTTAAAAGTTCTAAGCCTTTTATAGAAACTAGTAATAAAATAGGCTTTGGTTTTAGGGGAGATTATGAAAATGTTAATATTGAACTAATCGATAGCTTTGAGAACGACTTTAAATCGATAATAACAAAAAACAAAGAAACGGACACATTAAATTATTGGTTTAGTAATATAAAATTTGATTCTTTACGTTTTGTTGTTAAAAACAATAATTACGAAGATTTTTATACTGTTAAGTACAAAGAAAAAGAAAAAGACTCATTAATAATTGCTCCATCTATAAAAGGTTCAATTGACTTAAATGATGATTTTAAGTTATATAGTAATATTCCTATAATAAATATAAATAGTGATTTAATTTCTTTGGTTAATAAAGATTCTATTTCAATACCTTTTGAAACTAAAATTGAGAAAAATAACTTTGACATAGTTTTTGATTTTGAAATTCTTCCCAATGATAAATACAGCTTGTCATTGCTACCTAATGCATTAAATGACTTTCTGGGTTCTACTAATGATACAATAAGTTATAGTTTTACAACTAAAAGCAGGTCTGAGTATGGAACTGTAAAGCTTGGTATACAAAATTTGAAAAGTTACCCCATTATTGTTCAATTATCTGATGCTAAGGAAATAGTAGTAAGACAAAAAATATTAAATTCTCCCTCTGACCCATGTAACTTTAAAAACTTAAAACCATCTACATATTTCATTAAAATAATAATAGATGAGAATAAAAATAAAAAGTGGGATACTGGATCATTTTTAGAAAGGAAAGTGCCAGAAAAAATATACCACATTGAAGAAGAAATTAACGTAAGGGCAAACTGGATTTTAGAAGAAAAGATAATTTTAGACTAAGTTATTTTTTTAATTGGGCTTTAACTAACTCTCTGTTCATTCGTGCTATGTTATCTAATGAAATTCCTTTTGGGCATTCTACTTGACAAGCTCCTGTATTTGTACAATTTCCAAAACCTTCCTCATCCATTTGCTTAACCATATTTATTACTCTATCGGTAGCCTCAACCTCTCCTTGAGGTAATAAAGCAAATTGGGAAACCTTGGCAGAAACAAATAACATGGCACTTGAATTTTTACAAGTAGCTACACAAGCCCCGCATCCGATGCAAGTCGCAGCGTCAAATGCTTTATCAGCATTAGCCTTTTCTATAGGAATGGAATTTGCATCTTGAGTATTTCCAGAAGTATTCACTGAGATAAAACCTCCAGCATGTTGAATTCTGTCAAAAGCTGTTCTGTCAACGACTAAATCTTTTATAACTGGAAAAGTTTTGGCCCTAAAAGGTTCTATATAAATAGTGTCTCCGTCTTTAAATTTTCTCATGTGCAACTGACAAGTAGTGACATATCGATCAGGTCCATGAGCTTCTCCGTTTATAAACATCGAACAAGAACCACATATTCCTTCTCTACAATCATGATCAAAAGCAACGGGATCTATTCCCTTGATCATTAATTCCTCATTAAGAACATCCATCATTTCAAGAAATGACATATCAGGAGAAACATTATCAATTTGGTAAGAAACCATTTTTCCTGTAGAAACAGCATTTTCTTGACGCCATATTTTTAATGTTAACTGCATAACTATTTATATGATCTAGTTTTTAATTCAATATTTTTATATAAAAGTTGCTCTTTATGCAATTTTGCATTACTAGGGATACCATTATGTTCCCAGGCTGATACAAAAGTGAAATTTTTATCATCTCTCATAGCCTCTCCCTCTGGAGTTTGAGATTCTTCCCTAAAATGTCCTCCACATGATTCCGTTCTTTCTAAAGCATCTTTGGCAAATAACTCGCCTAATTCTAAAAAATCTGCTACTCTTAGGGCTTTAGCTAAAGGCTCATTAAATGATTCATTTGTTCCTGGAACAAAAACATTTTTATAAAAATCAGCTCTTAACTCTTGAATCTCTACAATAGCTTCTTTCAATTCTTTTTCATTTCTAGACATTCCACACTTATTCCAGATAATTTTACCCAAGATTTTATGGTAATGATCTACCGTTTTTGAACCCTCATTATATAACAAATTTTTTATTTTATTCATTACCAATTCCTCTGCCTGCTCAAATTCTGGTAAATCAGTTGGTATAGATCCTGTCCTAATATCATCTGCCAGATAATCACCTATTGTGTAAGGAAGAACAAAATATCCATCAGCTAAACCTTGCATTAGCGCAGATGCTCCAAGTCTATTGGCCCCATGGTCTGAAAAATTGGCTTCACCAATAGCAAAACATCCAGGGATAGTTGTCATTAAATTATAATCTACCCAAATTCCTCCCATAGTATAATGAACGGCTGGGTAAATCATCATTGGAGTATAATAAGGATTTTCATCTACAATTTTTTCATACATCTGAAAAAGATTACCATATTTTGATTTAATTACCTCTCTGCCCAATTCTTTTACTAATTCTTTATCATTTTCATTTAAGCCCTTAAGGTGTGCTTTTTCTTTGCCGTACCTAATAATAGCTGCTTCAAAATCTAAATAAACGGCTTCTCCAGTTTTATTAATCCCGTAACCTGCATCACAGCGTTCTTTTGCAGCTCTTGAGGCAACATCCCTAGGTACAAGATTTCCAAAAGCAGGATATCTTCTTTCTAAATAATAATCCCTTTGATTCTCTGAAAGATCAGTAGGTTTAATTTTTCCATCTCTTATAGATTTTGCGTCTTCCATTGTTTTGGGAACCCAGATACGTCCATCATTTCTTAAAGATTCTGACATTAAGGTTAATTTAGACTGATGATCACCAGAAACAGGTATACAAGTTGGGTGAATTTGAGTAAAACACGGATTTGCAAAAAAAGCTCCTTTTTTGTGAATTTTCCAGGTTGCAGAAACATTACTACCCATAGCATTGGTAGATAAAAAAAATAAATTTCCATAACCTCCTGAAGCTATTACAACAGCATGTGCAGAATGACGTTCAATACTACCATTTATTAAATTTCTAGTAATTATACCTCTAGCCTTACCATCTATTTTAACAATATCTAACATCTCATGTCTATTATACATTTTAATTTTTCCACGTGCAATTTGTCTATTCATAGCAGAATAAGCTCCAAGTAGAAGTTGTTGTCCAGTTTGTCCTTTAGCATAAAAAGTTCGCGAAACTAAAACTCCTCCAAAAGATCTATTATCTAATAAACCTCCATATTCTCTTGCAAATGGAACTCCCTGAGCAACACATTGGTCTATAATATTTGTAGAAACTTCTGCTAACCTGTAGACATTGGATTCTCGTGATCTATAATCTCCACCTTTTACTGTATCATAAAATAAACGATAAGTAGAATCACCATCGCCCTGATAATTTTTGGCAGCGTTTATTCCACCTTGAGCAGCAATAGAGTGAGCTCTTCTTGGTGAGTCTTGAAAGCAAAAGGATTTAACATTATATCCAAGTTCAGCTAAAGTGGCCGAGGCAGAACCTCCAGCTAAACCCGTACCTACGACAATCACATCAATTAACCTTTTATTGGCAGGGCTAACTAAACGAATATTGTTTTTATGGGTAGTCCATTGATCGGCAATGGGACCTAAAGGTACTTTAGAACAAAGTTTAACAGAACCTTTATTAGGGGGAGAGTCTATGTTAGAAATAAAAAACTTAAAAGCTTTGGCTTTAGCTTTTA
>TARA_B110000438_G_scaffold87582_1_pt1 | contig 22513 bp, 16 predicted proteins | sample TARA_B110000438 | Tara Oceans TARA_B110000438 (sample SAMEA4398413) | marine metagenome | biome: Polar Biome; feature: [MES] marine water layer (ENVO:01000295) within the mesopelagic zone...; material: water (ENVO:00002006), including particulate matter (ENVO:01000060) such as...... | reverse complement strand
ATTCCTGTTCTTGAATTAGAAGACGGAAGGTGTATTTCTGAGTCTGTAGCAATTTGTCGTTATCTGGAAAACATACAACCTGAACCAAATTTATTTGGCGAAGATGCTTTTGAGATGTCGCACATAGAAAGTAGAAATAGGCATATTGAACTTGAGCTTTGGACTCAAGTAGGAACGTCTTGGGTGAATGGCCCTATTGTAGGTAGTATGGGAATCTTTGAGCAGATTGCCGGAGCCAAGACAGCCAGTGATAAAAATGTAAATTCATTTTATAAGAGACTGGATAGAGAGTTTTCATCATCCAGATTTGTAGCAGGAGAAAGATACACCATTGCAGATATTACATTACTCTCAGCAATTGATTTCGCTACTCAAATGGTAGATTTAAAACCTGATACAAATCTGGATAACCTATATCGATGGCATGGAGAAGTCTCTGCAAGACCCAGTTCAAAAAATTAAAAAAAATGTCAAATTCAATTGTAGAAATAAGAGATTACACAATAGAAGCCGATTGGTTTGAGGCTTATAAGAAATGGGCAGAAGAATTAGCAGGCCCTTGGTTAAAAGAAAACTTAGATGTCATAGATTTCTGGATAGATGATGGAATTAAAGCTGAAGTAGAAGGCTCATCTCCGGTTGTATCACCAAATGGTCAGCCAAATGTCTGTTGGATAATCAGATGGCCCAATAAAGAAACTAGAGATAAAGAATTCGAAGCATTTTTAAAAAATTCTGAATGGCAAGAAATATGGTCTAAGCACCCTAATGAGAATAGCTATCTTCAAATGAATGTAAGATTTATGAAGTCAGTATCTCAATAAGATCTTTTTGGATTGCTCATCAATCTCAAAGAAAGTCTTCAAGAAATCAAAAAAGAAAATCTCAGAGAGAAGTTATATTTTCAAGCTCACACATGAGTATCTATCCACATTGTCCGTAACCTCAAATCTGTGTTAAATTAAATCTGTGTTAAATAAATATAAAGGAGAGCATCAAGGAAGTTAGCATTAAAATTGATAAAAAAGTTATTAAAAAAGATTTTGGACTGGTTTAAGAGGCCTCAAGATCCAAATTATGAAAATGAAATTGTTCATCCAACTGAGCATGATGAGTCTGATGATTTAGAAAAAGCAAAAAAAATTGAAGATGACGATTACCACAGACTAGACAGGGAATAATAAAAATCTAGTATATTGAAAAAAGAAATTTCTCTGGAAGATAAATACGTAAATAGATCTGAACCAATCTATTTAAACGGAGTGCAATCTCTTGTAAGACTTCCACTTATTCAAAAAGAAAAAGATTCCTTAAAAGGCCTTGATACAGGAGGTTTTATATCTGGTTATCAAGGATCACCTTTAGGGGCGTTCGATCTTGAGCTAACAAGAGCAAAGAGATATCTAAACGAACATGAAATATACCATCAACCAGGAATAAATGAAGAATTAGCTGCAACTGCAGTTTGGGGTAGCCAGCAAACTGAGTATCGAAATAGAAGTAAAAAAGATGGGGTATTCGGAATATGGTACGGTAAGGGTCCTGGTCTTGACAGATCTATGGATGCCATAAAGCACGCGAATGCAGCAGGAACGTCAAAGTATGGAGGAGCACTGGCTATAGTTGGTGATGATCATGGGGCCAAATCTTCTACCATTCCCCATCAATCAGATCATGATTTTGTAAGTGCTTTTATTCCTTATCTTTATCCTGCTGGGATTGATGACATCATCCCTTATGGCCTAATTGGTTTTGAAATGAGTAGGTTCAGTGGATGTTGGATAGGTATGAAAATTGTTACGGATGTAGCTGATTCAGCTAAGACTTACGAAGTTTCAAATGAGAATAAAAAAATAATAATTCCAACTGAAGATGACCTAAATGAATACAGAGAAATAAACAGGAATATATCTTTTCATGATAGCCCAAGAGAGTTAGATTTTAAACTTCAAAGATCAAAAGGTTTCGCTGCTCAAGTATTTGGTTATAAGAACAATCTAGACGAAGTAAAGTGGCCAAATAAGAACTGTAAGATTGGCATAATCACGTCTGGTAAATCCTATAATGATGTAAGAGAGGCTTTAAGATGGCTCAATATAGATAAAGAAAAAGCAGAGAAGCTTGGTATCTGTCTGTATAAAATTGGCATGCCTTGGCCCTTGGAACCTAATGGAATAAGGTCGTTTTGTGAGGGATTAGAGCATGTCTTGGTTATTGAAGAGAAAAGGGAATTAATAGAGCATCAGATAAAATGGCAGCTTTATAATTGGAAGCAAAATGTTCGTCCTAAGGTTACAGGTAAATACGATGAGGGCGGAGACTTTCAGCTCCCTCCAGAAAATGATTTGCCACTATCAACCATTGTTGAGGTGGTTGCTAAAAATTTGTATCAATCTACTCAAGATAAAGAGTTATTAGAAAAGTTAGAATGGTTCAAAAATAAAGGATTTAAAAAAGAGTCAAATAGTCCACCTCTAGAAAGAAAAATTTTCTTTTGTTCGGGTTGTCCTCACAACCTATCAACCACTGTTCCAGAGGATTCAACAGCATTTGCTGGAATAGGTTGTCATTATATGGCAATAGATATGGACAGAAATACCAATCTTTTTACTCAAATGGGTGGTGAAGGAACACCGTGGATAGGGCAAGCACCTTTTTCAAAAGATAAACATGTTTTTGCTAATTTGGGAGATGGTACTTATAAACATTCCGGCTCTCTTGCAATAAGAGCTTGTGTGGATGCTGGTGTAAATATTACTTTCAAGATTTTATATAACGATGCAGTTGCTATGACAGGAGGTCAATCTATTGGTAAGAATTTTCAGCCTATAGAAATTGCTAAACAAGTCTTGTCTGAAGGAGTTAACAAGGTTTTCATTCTTACTGAAAACTTAGATTCATATCAAAATTACAAAATACCAAAACAAATAAAAATAAAGCACAGGGATTATCTGCAAAACGTCCAAAGAGAAATAAGAGATGTATCTGGAGTAACAATTTTGATTTATGACCAAGGTTGTGCAGCGGAAAAAAGAAGAAATAGGAAGAGGGGTTTGCTAAAGGAGCCTATTAAAAAAATACTTATTAATCCAGAAGTTTGCGAGGGCTGTGGTGATTGCTCTGTGCAATCAAATTGCGTTTCCATAGAGCCTTTGGAAACACCCCTTGGGAGAAAGAGGTTAATCAATCAATCCAGTTGCAATAAAGACTTTAGTTGCTTGAAGGGATTTTGTCCCTCATTTATATCAGTTGAAAGTGATTTAGTTAAAACTCAAGACCTAAAAGAATGGAACTTCCAGATACCTAATCCAAGAGTTAAATTTACAGAAGATATTACTAATATAATCTTAACTGGTGTTGGAGGTACTGGCGTCTTAACTCTATCAGCTATTTTAGGGATAGCTGCTCATATAGAGAATAAAAAATCAACAACAATGGATATGACGGGCCTAGCTCAAAAAGGTGGAGCAGTGTGGGCCTATATAAAAATATATGACAAAGGGAAAAAGCCTTACAGTCATAAAATTACTCCAGGTATGTCTGATCTTCTTTTAGGATGCGATCAAGTGGTTGCTACTAGAGAGGAAATCCAAGAAGTAGTATCAAAGGAAAGAACTTATGCAGTTTTGAATAATAATACCATGCCAGTTTCAGATTTTGTATCTGAGGGTGATATAGACTTGAAGCAACTTGAGGTTGAAAAGTTTATTGAAAGTTCAACAAAGGAAATTGCTGTTAATTTTGATGCTACCAATATTGCTGTTGCTTTATTTGGAAGTAGTATTAATGCAAACATGATTATGTTGGGGGCAAGTTATCAAAGCGGACTGATTCCATTAAAAACAGAGTCAATATTGAAGGCGATATTTCTAAATGGAAGTGGATCAGAGGATAATCAAAAAGCTTTTGAGATAGGTAGACTGCATGTATCAGATCCTGCTAATGAAATCTTCCAAAGAATTGCTAAAAAAGAAGTTGCAGAAATAACCATAAAAGAGCTTGAATCAAGAGTAGAAAGTTATTCAAAAAGTTTTTATGAAGATTTTGTTCAATTAAAGGGTCAACTTTTATTAATTAATCTAGAAGATTACCTTCAAGAAAAGGTTCTAAGAGAATACGCAAGAATTTGTTTAATCAAAGATGAATACGAGGTAGCTAGACTTCATTTAAAAAATTATAAAAATGTCATAAGTGAACATTTCCAATCTTGGATATCCGTTAAATTTTATCTTGCTCCTCCTATCCTCTCCTTCATTAAAGATAAAAAAACTAATCGTCCAAAAAAAATAGGCATCCCAGCTTTTATTGCTTTGCCAATATTCTTTCTTCTTAATAAGTTTTCTTTTTTAAGAGGAAGATTGTTAGACCCCTTTCATTTTAGTTTAGAAAGAAAAGTTGATCTTGAACATAAAAGGATTTTTGAAGAAAGTATGGAAAAATTAGACAATCCATCTTCAAAATCTGATTTAGAAAACTTTATTGAAAATTCAAAACAAGTAAGAGGATATGGCGAGGTGAAAAGAATGAATCTATTGGCTTTTCAAGAAACACTTACCCCTAAACCAATAAAAGTTACAAATCTTAACTCTTAAATTATAAGAAGATAAACTCCTAAGAATGGAGCTGGCGAACCGATTTGAACGGTCGACCTGCTGATTACAAATCAGCTGCTCTACCAACTGAGCTACGCCAGCGCGAGCGCTATTATAGTTCTCTTATAGAAACTTCGCCATAACGAAGGTTAATAATTTCATTATTAATTTTTATTAGCAACTCTCCATTACTATTTATTCCTTTTACTAAGCCAATCTTTTCTTGATTATTTCTATCTAGTATTTTGCATTGCTTATTTGTAAGGTTGTTTCTTAATTCAAACGCTTCTTTAAAATATTTAAAGCCACTGTTCTCAAAATCTTCAGTTAACTGGGTCATTCCATTTATCAGGTTTGCAGCTATAGAATCTTTATTGAGCGAAGATATTTTATGCTGCTCTAAATTTACCCAGGCCTGATCTATGCTTTTTGCTTCCTCATTATCCATAAAAATATTAATTCCTACACCAATGATAATCTCTAATAAACCATCTTCATTTGAAGATGTTTCTATCAAAATACCCCCTACTTTTTTATTATTAATAAGAATATCGTTTGGCCATTTAATTTCTAAAGGTTCTTTAATAAGCTCTTGAAGAGATTCACTCACAACTACTGCAGCAGCGAGACTAAGACCGTCTAGTTCATTTAATGATAAATTTGATTTCCATCCTATTGAAAAATAGATATTCTTAGCAAAAGGACTGACCCAGCTCTTTCCGCTTCTTCCTCTTCCTGAGTTTTGTTGTTCTGCAAAGTGAACACATAGTTGATTTCGTTTGTTCTTAAGAGAATTCTTTGCATCGTCATTAGTAGATCCTGTTTTTTTGTTGATAATTAAGCTATCAAGCTTATTAAGAGTATCTGTAGTTAATGATTTTATAATCTTATCTTTGTTTAAAAGTACTATATTGTTTTCCATTTCGGATACTAGATTACCAAATTTTTTAATTTAAGTTGACAAGCATCGATCACGGTAACAAAATTGCGCGATTATAAGGTTACGGAGGAGTGGCCGAGTGGTTAAAGGCGGCAGACTGTAAATCTGTTCTCTCTGAGTACGTTGGTTCGAATCCAGCCTCCTCCACCACCTTGATAATCAGGTCTTAGTTATTGTTAAAAATTAAGCACAATAAGTCTAAAGTGCTTGCATTAATCATGCAAAAATACTTTAATTGCGCACCGAGCTTTGGGTTGTGGGCAGTTTTCGCTATATAAGTTGATAAAAACTAACTAGTTTTATCTTTATAAAACGACTATCTACACCTCTGAGAGACAGTAAAAACTTGGTTTTTGCTCATATAGCTCAGGTGGTAGAGCACTTCCTTGGTAAGGAAGAGGTCACCGGTTCAACTCCGGTTATGAGCTCCATAAAAAAAATAATTTTATATATTTTAGGAAAAAGAAATGGCTAAAGAAAAATTTGAAAGAAGTAAACCTCACGTAAATGTAGGAACAATTGGTCACGTTGATCATGGAAAAACAACGTTAACAGCAGCAATAACTAAAGTTCAAGCTGAGGCTTTTGGTGGCGATGCAATAGCATTTGATGGTATTGATAATGCTCCTGAAGAAAAAGAGCGTGGAATAACTATATCCACATCTCACGTTGAATACGATTCTACTGAAAGACACTATGCTCATGTTGATTGTCCTGGTCACGCGGATTACATTAAAAATATGATTACTGGTGCCGCTCAGATGGATGGTGCTATTTTAGTAGTCAATGCTGCAGATGGACCTATGCCTCAAACCAGAGAGCACATATTATTAGCTCGACAAGTAGGTGTTCCTCATATCGTTGTTTTCCTCAATAAAGCAGACATGGTTGATGATGAAGAACTAATAGAATTAGTTGAGATGGAAGTCAGAGAACTTCTTACTGAATACGATTTTCCGGGAGATGATACTCCTGTGATTGTTGGTTCGGCTCTTAAGGCTCTAGAAGGTGATGCTGAATATACAGGAAAGATAACAGAACTTGTTGAAGCTTTGGACTCATTTATTCCAATGCCTACAAGAGAACTTGATAAGCCTTTTCTAATGCCTATTGAAGATATCTTTACTATACAAGGAAGAGGAACCGTAGTTACAGGTAGAATTGAACAAGGTGAAATAAAAGTTAATGAAGAAATAGAGATTGTTGGCATCAGAGATACTCAAAAAACCGTATGTACTGGTGTTGAGATGTTCAGAAAACTTTTAGATGAAGGTAAGGCAGGAGAAAACGTTGGGATTCTTCTTAGAGGAACAGAAAGAGGTGACGTTGAAAGAGGACAGGTTCTTACTAAGCCAGGTGCCATAACAGCACATACAAAATTTGAAGCAACTGTTTACGTTCTTTCTAAAGAAGAAGGAGGCCGTCATACACCTTTCTTTAAAGGTTATAGACCTCAATTCTATGTTAGAACAACTGATGTTACTGGCGCCTGCGAACTTCCTGAGGGAGTCGAGATGGTAATGCCTGGTGATAATATTGATATGACAGTTGAACTAATTTCTCCAGTAGCAATGGATGATGGAATGAAATTTGCTATAAGAGAAGGCGGAAGAACAGTAGGTTCAGGAGTAGTTACAAAAATAATTGAATAGGCCAGTAGCTCAATTGGCAGAGCGTCGGTCTCCAAAACCGAAGGTTGGGGGTTCGAGGCCCTCCTGGCCTGCCAGACCGCTAGATTTAAAAGCTTTTTCTAAATAAATGGAAAATACAAAGATAACCATGCAAAATTATATCCGTTGGATTTTGGGTATTACCTTAATAGGTTTGGCTGTCTATGGAAATTCTTTTTATGTAGATGAGCCCCTTCTATATAGAATCCTTGGAGTTTTGTTAATTGCAGGATTAGGTTTATTGGTTTTAGCCTCTACATCCCAAGGCAGAGAAGCTTTAAAAATAACTTTAGAATCTAGAACGGAAATAAAGAGAGTGGTGTGGCCAACTCGAGTAGAAACTGTCCAAACCACATTAATTGTATTGGTAGCTGTAACAATTGCCGCCCTAATATTGTGGGGTCTTGACTCTTTATTTGGCTGGGTAATCTCCTTAATACTAGGATAGTTATGAATAAACAGTGGTATGTAGTTCACGCTTATTCTGGTTATGAGAATAAGGTTAGAGAAGCTCTTATTGAAAGAATAGAAAGACTTGGTATGGAAGATTTATTTGGTGAAATTATGGTTCCTTCTGAAGAAGTTGTTGAAATGAAAGGCGGTCAAGAAAGGAAGACACAAAGAAAATTTTATCCAGGATATGTGTTGGTTTCTATGGAACTAAATGATGATAGTTGGCATCTTGTGAAAGACACACCAAGAGTAATGGGTTTTATAGGCGGTACAAAAGATAAACCTTCACCTCTCTCAAAGGTAGAAGCTGAAGGAATAATGCAACAATTAGAACAAGGTACAGACGTAACAAAACCAAAAATTTCTTTTGAACCAGGAGAGATGGTTAGAGTAGTTGATGGTCCGTTTAATGATTTCAGCGGTGTAGTAGAAGAGGTGAATTACGAAAAAAGTAAGGTCCGAGTAGCAGTACTAATTTTTGGTCGTTCAACACCGGTTGAACTTCAGTTTAATCAGATAGAGAAAGCATAATGGCAAAAGCAATTGAGACATATATAAAATTACAAGTTCCTGCAGGCGCTGCTTCTCCAAGCCCTCCTGTTGGTCCGGCACTAGGACAACACGGTCTTGCTCTGATGGATTTCTGTAATGCTTTTAACGCAAGAACTAAAGAAATTGAACAAGGAATGCCTTGTCCAGTAGTCATAACAGTTTACGAAGATAAGAGTTTTGATTTTGTAATTAAAACAACTCCTGCTTCTATCCTTATAAAGAAAGCAGCCGGGATCCCTAAAGGGAGTGGCACACCTAATAGTTTAAAAGTTGGCAAAGTCACTAGAGCTCAATTAGAAGAAATAGCTAAGATTAAAGACCCTGACTTAACAGCTGCAAGTATGGATGCTGCCGTAAAAACACTTTCAGGCAGCGCACGAAGTGCAGGAATAGAGGTAGAAGGATAATGGTTCAAATAAGTAAAAGACAAGAGAATATTTCAACACTTGAAATTAGAAAATATCTAATTGAAGAAGCAATGGATTTTTTTAAATCTTCACCAAAAGTTAAATTTAATGAGGCTATAGATGTAGCTATAAATTTGGGCGTTGATCCTCAAAAATCAGATCAAAATATGCGAGGTGCAACCTTACTCCCTGCTGGTTCTGGCAAACCATGTAAAGTGGCAGTTTTTGTAGAAGGAGATCTTGCAACCGCAGCTAAAGAAGCTGGAGCAGATGCTGTAGGTATGGAAGATTTAGCAGAGCAAATGAAGAAAGGTGATGATGATTATGATGTAGTAATCGCTACTCCAGATACTATGAAAATAGTAAGCCCTCTTGGTAAAGTATTAGGCCCAAAAGGCACTATGCCGAATCCTAAAACTGGTACTGTTACTAAAGATGTAGCAACAGCTGTAAAAAATGCTAAGTCAGGACAAATTCGCTATAGATCTGATAAAGGAGCAATAGTTCACGGTAGAATTGGTGATATATCTTATTCAGCAGATCAGATATCAGAAAATTTGATTACCTTGTTGGAAGATTTAAAAAGAAATAAGCCAGCTTCAGCAAAAGGAATTTTTATAAAAAAAGTTACACTTTCTTCCACAATGGGAGCAGGTATAGAAGTAGATCTTTCTTCAATAAAATTTTAAATATTGAAAAAGAAAAATGAGTTTCTTCAGTATGGTACGACTTTGTCGTATTCATCGAAGACCGTAGGTGTAAGAAATTTTTTCTTACTTAAAATCGATAACCTACGTAGATGGTATGCAGATTATTTATAATTTGCATCCAAAAAACACATCAGACATAAGTTTGATGTCAGGAGGATAGGGTAATGCCAATGCGCATTGATGATAAGAAAATTGCTGTTGAAGAGCTTCAAGAAGTAGCTAATAAAGCTTCTGCTGCTGTTGTTGCAGATTATCATGGTACATCTGTAGCTGAATTGACTCAGCTTAGACAGGATGCCAGGGAATCTTCAGTTCACGTGAAGGTTATTCGCAATACTCTTGCTAAAAAAGCTTTGAGTGAAACTAAATTTTCTTGTTTTGAAGAATTACTAGTTGGACCTACTATGTTGGCTTTTTCATTAGAAGACCCAACAAGTGCAGCTAAATTAGTGAACAACTTCACAAAAATAAATTCCAACTTTCAAGTTAAAGGACTTTCTTTAGGAGATTCATTATTAGATCTCTCTAGACTATCTGCAATAGCAAATATGCCAAGCAGAGAAGTTGCTTTATCTCAGTTAGCTGGAACTTTAAATGCACCTATGAATAAGTTTGTTTCAGTTTTAAACCAAGTTCCTTCGAAATTGGTTAGAACTTTACAAGCTGTTAAGGATCAAAAGCAAACAGCAGAATCTTAGATTTTATAATTATAATTTTATTGGAGAATAAAAATGGCACTAAGTAAAGAAGAAATATTAGAAGCAATATCAGAAATGAGCGTGATTGACATAGTCGATCTAATTTCTGCTATGGAAGAGAAATTTGGAGTTTCAGCAGCAGCACCAGTAGCTGCAGCAGCAGCTCCTGCAGCAGATGGCGAAGCAAGTGGTGAGGCAGAAGATGATGCACCAGTTGATGTTCATTTAATAGAAGTTGGAGATAAGAAAGTAGACGTAATCAAAGCAGTTAGAGCAATAACTGGATTAGGTCTTAAAGACGCAAAAGGTCTTGTTGATGAAGCTCCTTCAGTAATAAAAGAAGGCGTTGTAAAAGCTGAGGCTGATGAGTATGCAAAGCAGTTAGAAGAAGCCGGAGCAAAAGCAGAGCTTAAATAGTTGAGTTTTTTTCCAATAGTTAAATAGTAATTTAGACAGGGGCATTTATGAGTTTTTCGTATACTGAGAAAAAAAGAGTTAGGAGAAGTTTCGAAAAGATTTCTAGCGTTATGGAGTTACCAAATTTGTTGGCAACTCAGATAAAGTCTTACGATGCATTTTTGCAAAGACATACTGATCCTTCTAAAAGAATTGATGACGGATTAGAGCAAGTTCTAAATTCTATTTTTCCTATTGAAAGTCATAATGGTTTTGCCAGAATGGAATATGACGGCTATCAATTAGGCAAAGATTCGGAAGGTAAACCTATCTTTAATGAAAGAGAATGTAAATTAAAAGGCATTACTTATGACATTACTCTTCACATAACATGTAATCTTTTCTTTATAGACAAAGACACTGGAAAACTGAAAGAAGGGAAGTCTCAAGAAGTTTATATGGGAACTGTTCCTCTGATGACTGAGCATGGGACTTTTATTATCAATGGTACTGAAAGGGTTGTAGTTTCTCAATTACATAGATCTCCAGGTCTATTCTTTGATCACGACAAAGGGAAAGGTCATTCTTCAGGAAAAGTTTTATATGGTGCAAGAGTTATTCCTTACAGAGGTTCTTGGCTGGACTTTGAATTTGATGCAAAAGATTTGGTGTATGTACGAATAGATAGAAGAAGAAAACTCTATGCCTCTATTCTGTTAAAAGCTTTGAAAATGACAAGCCAAGAAATTCTAGGTATTTTTTATGAAAATGAGATGTACAAGGTAAAAAATAATGAAGTCTATCAGTTACAAGTCACACCCAGAAGACTTATGGGCAGGATAGCCCCTGCAGATATTAAAACTAAAAGCGAGATCATTCTAAAGAAAGGAGAAAGGATTAGCGCTAGGCACATTAGAAAAATAGAGAGTGAAAAGATTAAAACTTTAGATGTTTCTAGAGAAGCTTTGTTTGGTTTGGTTTTAGCTAAAGATATTCTAGATAAATCAACTGGAGAAATAGTTATAGAAGCCAATACTATTATTGATGAAGAATCTATTGAGGTTTTAGAATCCTTAAATCTTTCAGAATTTGAGACTTTATACATTAATGATATAGAGGCAGGGCCTTATATCGCAGATACCTTAAGGGCAGATGCCACTACTAACGAGATTGAGGCTTTAGTAGAGATTTATAGAATGATGAGACCAGGTGAGCCTCCTACAAAAGAAGCTGCAACTACACTATTTACAAACCTCTTTTTTAACCCTGAAAGATATGATCTATCAAATGTAGGTAGAATGAAATTCAACAAGAGACTTGGTAGAGAAGTTTTAGAAGGAAATAGTATACTTGAGCATGAGGATATTCTTGATACCCTCAAAACACTTGTCTCCATAAGGAATGGTAAAGGCCAAGTTGATGATATTGATCATTTAGGTAATAGAAGAATAAGATCTGTTGGAGAAATGGTATCTAACCAATACAGAATAGGTCTAGTAAGAGTCGAAAGAGCGGTAAGAGAACGTTTGGCTACAGCTGAAACAGATGAATTAGGCCCTCAAGATCTTATAAATGCTAAACCTGTATCAGCAGCTGTTAAAGAATTCTTTGGTTCTAGTCAGCTCTCTCAATTTATGGATCAAAACAATCCTCTCTCAGAAGTTACCCATAAAAGAAGGGTTTCAGCGTTAGGACCTGGCGGTTTGACTCGTGAAAGAGCAGGATTTGAAGTTAGAGATGTTCATCCAACCCACTATGGAAGAGTTTGCCCAATTGAAACTCCTGAAGGACCTAACATTGGTTTAATTAACTCTTTAGCTGCTTATGCTAGAACAAATGAATATGGATTTTTAGAAAGCCCTTTTCGAAAGGCTTCTGAAGGTAAAGTTACAGAAGATTTCCATTACCTATCTGCAATCGAGGAAGGTGATTTCATTATTGCTCAAGCAAGTGCTCTACTTGATGCAAATAATAAATTTACTGAGGAATTAGTCCCAGTTAGACATAAGAATGAGTTTACTTTTATGCCTCCTGAAAGAGTAGATTTTATGGATGTTTCTCCCCAACAGGCATTCTCAGTAGCAGCATCATTAATTCCGTTTTTAGAGCATGATGATGCGAATAGAGCTCTTATGGGTTCTAATATGATGAGACAGGCTGTCCCTACTTTAACTGCTGAAAAGCCTCTTGTAGGAACTGGAGTTGAACGTCTTGTAGCTAGAGATTCAGGTTCTTGTGTTACAGCTAAGCGTGGAGGAACAATAGAAAGTATTGATTCTAGTAGGATTGTAGTGCGAGCAGACGAGAAAGAAATTCAAGCAGGTAACTCTGGAGTTGATATTTATAACTTAATTAAATATACAAGGTCTAATCAAAATACATGCATCAATCAAAGACCAATTGTTTCTAAAGGAGATAAGATTAATGAGAATGACATACTTGCTGATGGTCCTTCTATAGATTTAGGAGAACTTTCTTTAGGTCAGAATGTAAGGATCGCCTTCATGCCATGGCATGGTTATAATTTTGAAGATTCTATTTTAATTTCAGATAAATTAGTTAGAGAAGATAAATTTACCAGTATACATATTCAAGAATTAACTTGCGTAGCAAGAGACACCAAACTAGGACCTGAAGAAATATCATCAGATATACCTAATGTTGGAGATACTGCTTTATCTAAATTAGATGAGCATGGAATAGTTCACATAGGTGCTGAAGTCAAAGCTGGTGATATTCTTGTTGGCAAGGTTACTCCAAAAGGAGAAACTCAATTGAGTCCAGAAGAGAAGTTGCTGAGAGCTATATTTGGAGAAAAAGCTTCTGATGTTAAAGATAGTTCGTTAAGAGTTTCTTCTGGTGCAGACGGAACTGTTATAGATGTTCACGTTTTTACCAGAGATGGTATTGAGAAAGATGGCAGAACACAGGCGATTGAAGAATCTCAACTGGTTGATATCAAAAAGGATATAGATGATGAGTTAAAGATTTTAGAAGATGCTGCCTTTTCAAGAATGGAAAATATCTTAGTTGGAAAAAAAGTAGCATCCGGTAAAGGTCTGAAAAAAGGATCAACTATCAAATCTTCTGATATTGAATTAATTGAAAAAGATGACTGGTTCAAGATTCGAGTATCTAATGAGACAGCAAATAAGCAAATTGAGAATATAGGAGACAGCTTAAAAGAATATAAAGAAGAGCTAGATGCTACATTTTTTAAAAGAAAAGCAAAAGTTACAGGTGGTGACGATCTTGCTCCAGGGGTGTTAAAGATTGTAAAAGTCTACTTGGCCATCAAAAGAAGAATACAGCCTGGAGATAAATTAGCAGGTAGACACGGGAACAAAGGTGTCATTTCAGTGATTATGCCTGTTGAGGATATGCCTTATGATGAAAACGGAGAGCCTGTAGATATAGTTCTGAATCCATTGGGTGTTCCTTCAAGAATGAACGTTGGTCAAGTACTTGAAACACATTTAGGTTGGGCTGCCAAAGAGCTAGGAACGAAGATAGGGAAGATGATTGATGATGGTCTTAAAGCCAATGAAATTAAACCTTTCTTATCAGATATATATGAAAATAATGGTTCCCAAGACTTGGGCCCACTAAAAGATAAAGAGATTATGGAGCTAGCATCTAATCTGAGAGAAGGTGTTCCTATGGCTACACCTGTTTTTGATGGTGCAAAAGAACAGGAAGTTAAAGCGATGTTATCTCTAGCAGGCTTGCCAGAAAGCGGTCAAACGCAATTATATGACGGCAGGACTGGTGAAAGTTTTGATAGATTAACAACTATTGGCTACATGTACATCTTGAAACTAAATCACTTAATTGAAGACAAGATGCATGCTAGATCAACTGGTAGCTATAGTCTAGTAACTCAGCAACCTCTTGGAGGAAAAGCTCAGTTTGGAGGTCAAAGGTTCGGTGAAATGGAAGTCTGGGCATTGGAAGCTTATGGAGCTGCTCATACTTTGCAAGAAATGCTTACTGTCAAATCAGATGATGTTGCTGGAAGAACTAAGGTGTATAAGAACTTGGTTGATGGAAATTTTGAGATGGAACCAGGTATACCGGAATCTTTTAATGTCTTAACCAAAGAGATTAGATCATTAGGTATAGATTTAGATTTAGAACAAATAGAAGACTAGGAGATCAAATTGAAAGATTTAGTAGATTTATTACGATCACAAGGACACGGCGTTGAATACAACTCTATAAGAGCAGGTCTTGCCTCGCCTCAACAAATAAGATCATGGTCTTATGGGGAAGTAAAAAAACCTGAAACAATTAACTACCGTACTTTTAAGCCAGAGCGTGATGGACTTTTTTGCTCTAAAATTTTTGGTCCTATTAAAGATTACGAATGTATATGTGGTAAATATAAGCGTATGAAACACAGAGGTGTTGTATGTGAGAAATGCGGAGTAGAGGTAACACTCTCAAAAGTTAGAAGAGAAAGAATGGGCCATATAGAATTAGCTGCACCAGTTGCTCATATCTGGTTCTTAAAGTCCCTTCCTTCAAGGCTAGCACTAGCATTAGACTTAACGTTAAAAGATTTAGAAAGAGTACTTTATTTTGAATCATTCATAGTAATAGACCCAGGTATGACTGATTTAGAGCCATGCGATTTACTGTCTGATGAAGATTACTACGAAGCGAGAGAAACCTGGGGTGATGAATTTGATGCAGGTATGGGGGCTGAATCTATACAAACTTTATTAAAAGAACTGGATCTAGAAAGTATTATAAAAGGCATTCAAGATGAAATGCCTTTAACAAAATCTGAAGCTAAGTTAAAGAAATTCTCTAAAAGACTTAAGTTATTAAAATCTTTTAATGAATCAGGTAACCGTCCAGAATGGATGGTATTAGAAGTCTTACCTATTCTTCCACCTGATCTTAGACCATTAGTTCCTTTAGAAGGCGGTAGATTCGCAACTTCTGATCTTAATGACTTGTATAGAAGAGTAATTAATAGAAATAATAGGCTTAAAAGACTACTAGACCTTAATGCCCCTGACATTATTACTAGAAATGAAAAAAGAATGCTTCAAGAATCAGTTGATGCTCTTTTGGACAATGGAAGGAGAGGCAGAGCGGTAACTGGTTCAAATAAGAGACCTCTAAAATCCTTGGCTGATATGATCAAAGGAAAACAGGGTAGATTTAGACAAAATCTTTTAGGTAAAAGGGTCGATTACTCAGGAAGGTCTGTGATTGTTGTAGGGCCAACTTTAAAGCTTCATCAATGTGGATTACCTAAGAAAATGGCTTTAGAGCTATTTAAGCCTTTTGTTTTTGGAAAGTTACAACAGCTAGAATTAGCTAATACTATAAAACTAGCAAAAAGAATGGTGGACAGAGAAGAGCCTGAAGTTTGGGATATATTGGATGAGGTAATAAGAGAACATCCTGTAATGCTAAATAGAGCACCTACTTTGCACAGATTGGGTATCCAAGCTTTCGAACCAATTTTAGTTGAAGGCAAAGCTATTCAATTACATCCTTTAGTTTGTAAAGCTTATAATGCTGACTTTGATGGTGATCAAATGGCTGTTCATGTTCCTTTAACCATTGAGGCGCAAATAGAATGTAGAGCGTTAATGATGGCCTCAAATAACATACTTTCACCCTCAAATGGTAAGCCTATTATTGATCCTTCTCAAGATGTTGTTCTTGGAATCTACTACATGTCTAGAGAAAAAATTAATGCTAAAGGAGAAGGCAAGGTTATGTCTTCTGTAAATGAAGTTAGTAGAGCTTATTATTCGAATCTTGTAGATTTACAAGCTAAAATAAAAGTTCGCTTAAAGCCTAGTAAACTTGAAGAAGAGAGTTTGCAAATAGTTGACACAACGGTAGGTAGGGCTTTGTTGTATGAATTATTACCAGTTGGTATGCCTTTTGAGCTTGTAAATCAAACATTAGACAGTAAGTCTGTATCAAGTTTAATAGATGCTTGTTACCGCAAAGCAGGGCTTAAAAGAACAGTAATATTTGCTGATCAATTAATGTATTTAGGCTATGAATTCTCAACAAAATCAGGCTCTTCAATCGGGATAGATGATTTTATAATACCTTCAAATAAGAATAAAATTGTTTCTGAAGCTGAGCAAGAAGTAAAGGATATAGAAGCTCAATTCGCATCTGGATTAGTAACTCAAGGAGAAAAGTACAATAAAGCTATTGATATTTGGTCAAGAGCTAATGAAATGATTGCAAAATCAATGATGGATAATATCTCTCAAGAAGAGTTTGTGGAAGCAGATGGAACTAAGGTAATGTCAAATTCTTTTAATTCTGTATTTATGTATGCTGATTCAGGTGCCAGAGGATCGCCTGCTCAGATAAGACAACTTGCAGGAATGAGAGGTCTTATGGCAAAGCCTGATGGATCTATAATCGAAACTCCAATAACTGCTAATTTCAGAGAAGGCCTTACTGCCCAGCAATATTTTATTTCAACCCATGGAGCAAGAAAAGGTCTAGCTGATACTGCTTTAAAGACCGCAAATTCAGGATATTTAACAAGAAGACTTGTAGACGTAGCCCAAGATATGGTTGTAATGGAAGAAGATTGTGGAACAAAAAATGGAATCTTAATGAAAGCCATTATAGATGGCGGCCAAGTCTTAGTGGACTTAGGAGAGAGAGTTCTTGGAAGAACCGTAGCAGAAGACATTAAATCTTTAGATGAAAAAGAGATACTTATCCCTGCTGGAACTATAATCGATGAAGATATAGTTGATTCTTTGGACGACAAAAATATCTATGAAATAAAGGTTAGATCTGCAATTCACTGCGACACAATTCACGGAATGTGCGCTAAATGCTATGGTCGTGATCTTGGAAGAGGACATAAAGTAGATATTGGAGAATCGGTAGGTATTGTTGCTGCTCAATCTATAGGAGAGCCAGGTACTCAGCTGACGATGAGGACATTCCATATTGGTGGAGCGGCTTCGGGAACTTCAGCAGAAGATAATGTGGAAACAAATTATGAAGGCAAGTGCATATATGACACGAGAACGGTTAAAACTAAAGAGGGAGCTTTTATAGCTCTTTCTCAGTCTTCTGAAATATCAGTAGAAGATGTTAATGGCAGAGTAGTAGAAAGTCATAAAGTTCCTTACGGCACAGCTATCAATTTTGCTACTGGTTCAAAAGTTAAACCAGGAGATATCTTGGCCAAGTGGGATCCTCTTTCACGTCCCATTATTTCTGAGGTAGCTGGAAAGGCTAAGTTTGTTGATATAGAAGATGGCATAACTGCTAGATTGAAACAAGATGAGTTAACCGGACTAAGCAATATTGAAATAATAGATGTAACTGAAAGGCCAAAAGGTGAAGCGCAAGAGAAAAGACCTGCTATTCACATAGTAGATGGAAGAGGAAACGAAAAAACCCTTCCTGATACAGAGTCACCGGCTATTTACACCCTTCCTGGGAATGCATTTTTACAGCTCTCAGAAGGTCAAGATATAAGTGTTGGAGGAGTTATAGCAAGAATTTCTCAAGAATCAGCTAAAACTAAAGACATCACTGGAGGATTGCCTAGGGTAGCTGATCTTTTTGAAGCAAGGAAACCTAAAGAAGCAGCTATACTTGCCCAAACTTCAGGTCTTGTTTCTTGGGGAAAACCAACAAAAGGTAAAGATAGGTTGATAATTACTGATGATGAAGGAAAAGAAAATCCTTCTTTAATTCTTAAAACAAGACACATAAATATATTTGAAGGAGAAAGAGTAGAAAAAGGTGATATTGTTTCTGATGGAGCTATGAGTCCTCATGATATTTTAGCTTTAAGAGGTCTTGAAGAGCTTACAGATTATATTGTCAATGGTATTCAAGAGGTGTACCGACTCCAAGGAGTCAGCATAAACGACAAACATATAGAAGTTATACTAAACCAAATGCTGAGAAAGGTTGAGATAATTGAGCCTGGTGATTCAGAGTTTATCTTAGGAGAGCAAGCTGAATACTCAAGGGTAAAAGAAGCGAATGTAGAATTACGTAAGTCCAAAAAAGCTGAAATTCAATTTAAAAGGCTTTTACTAGGAATAACTAAGGCCTCTTTAGCTACAGAGTCTTTTATTTCTGCAGCATCATTCCAAGAAACAACCAGAGTCTTAACAGAAGCAGCTACAACAGGAAGAGTTGATCGTTTGCGTGGTTTGAAAGAGAACGTTGTTGTAGGTAGATTGATTCCAGCAGGTTCAGGCTTAGCAAAATTAACAAGTGAAATCGAAAAAGTTGAAGAAGACTTTGAGATAGATCTTGAACAAGCATTGAGTGACGCCTTAAAGGAAGCTGAGGAATAGATTGACGCAAGTAAAACAGGTAATTACAATTCGCGACCTAAAAATTAAACTAGATTAATATGGCAACAGTAAACCAATTGGTTAGAAAACCAAGAAAAAGAAAAATTATAAAAACAGGAGTTCCTGCTCTAAAGGGCTCTCCCCAGAGACGAGGGGTTTGTACTAGGGTCTATACCACGACTCCTAAAAAACCTAATTCAGCCCTAAGGAAAGTATGCAAAGTACGATTAACCACTGGGTTTGAAGTAATTTCTTATATTGGTGGTGAAGGTCACAATTTACAAGAACACTCTGTTGTTTTAATTAGAGGTGGAAGAGTTAAAGATTTACCTGGAGTTAGATACCATACAGTCAGAGGAACTCTAGATACAGCAGGAGTTGATGATAGAAAACAACGTCGTTCTAAATACGGCGCAAAAAAACCTAAATAAAAGTTATGTCAAGAAGAAAAGCAGCACCAAAAAGAACAATTTTACCTGATCCTAAATTTGGAAACTTAAAAGTAGCCAAATTTATGAATCAGATAATGACGGATGGAAAAAAATCTGTAGCGGAAAAAATAATTTATGGAGCGTTTGATGAGATCTCTAAAAAATCTGATCAAGAGCCTGTAGAAGTTTTTGAGAAGGCTTTGGAAGAAGTAGGTCCAATGGTTGAAGTAAAGGCAAGAAGGGTAGGAGGAGCCACTTACCAAATTCCTTTAGAAGTCAGACCTTCTCGAAGAAATGCCTTGGCCATGAGATGGATTGCAAAAAGTGCCAGATCAAGATCTGAAAAGACCATGACTTTGCGTTTAGCAAATGAACTTCTTGATGCCTGTGCCGGAAGAGGCGAGGCAATGAAGAAAAAAGAAGATACTCATAGAATGGCAGAAGCTAACAGAGCTTTTTCTCACTTCAGATTTTAAATCTAAATAAATAAATAATTATGGCCAGAACTACTCCGCTAGAACTGTATAGAAATATTGGTATATGTGCTCACGTTGATGCAGGCAAAACAACTACAACTGAAAGAGTACTTTTTTATACAGGGATCTCTCACAAAATAGGAGAAGTTCATGACGGTGCAGCGGTAATGGATTGGATGGAGCAAGAGCAAGAAAGAGGAATAACAATAACCTCGGCAGCTACAACTTGCTTTTGGGAAGGGACTTCAAAGCAATATAAACAGCACAGATTCAATATTATCGATACTCCGGGTCATGTAGATTTTACAATTGAAGTAGAAAGGTCGCTAAGAGTTTTAGACGGTGCTGTGGTTGTATTTTGTGGGAGCTCAGGAGTCGAACCTCAATCGGAGACAGTTTGGAGGCAAGCAAATAGATACGAAGTCCCAAGAATTGCATTTGTTAATAAAATGGATAGAGCAGGAGCAGATTTCCTTAAGGTTGTGGATCAAATGGAAAAACGTCTTGGAGCAAATCCAGTTCCTATCCAGTTAGCTATTGGAGCCGAAGATGATTTTGAAGGGGTAATAGATCTTGTCAAGATGAAAGCCATCTATTGGGAAGGTGACGATATGGGCACAACCTTTGAAGAAAAAGAGATACCAGATAATCTTAAAGATTTAGCTGATGAATGGCGTGAGAATATGCTTGAATCAGCTGCAGAAGCCAATGAAGAAGTTATGGATAAGTATCTAGAAGAGGGAAACTTATCAGAGCAAGAAATAAAAAATGCTATTAGAGAAAGGACATTGAAGTCTGAAATAGTGCCGTGTTTATGTGGTTCGGCTTTTAAGAATAAAGGTGTTCAAACTATGCTTGATGCTGTTATTGATTATTTGCCAGCACCAAATGAAGTGAAACCAGTTTCAGGAATATTAGAAAATGAAGAAGAAGGTTCAAGAAAATCAGATGATGCAGAGCCTTTCTCAGGAATCGCATTTAAAATAGCTACTGATCCTTTTGTAGGCTCTCTTACCTTTGTCAGAGTTTATTCAGGAACCCTGAATACAGGAGATTCAGTTTTTCTTCCGATTAAAGGCAAGAAAGAAAGAATAGGTAGAATGCTGCAGATGCATTCGAATAAACGAGAAGAGATAACAGAAGCAAGAGCTGGAGATATTTGTGCAGTTATTGGTTTGAAAGATGCCATAACTGGTGAAACACTATGTGATGAAAAAAATAAGATAACATTAGAATCTATGAACTTTCCTGAACCTGTTATTTCTGTGGCTGTTGAACCAAAGACTAAAGAAGATCAAGAAAGAATGGGAATAGCTCTTGGTAGACTGGCCCAAGAAGATCCTTCTTTTAGGTTAAGAACTGATGAAGAATCAGGACAAACAATTATGTCAGGAATGGGAGAGTTACATCTTGATGTTCTGGTTGACAGAATGAGAAGAGAATTTAATGTCGAAGCTAATGTTGGAAAACCTCAAGTAGCTTATAGAGAATCAATCAAGAAGAACGTCGAAGAGGAAGCAAAGTTTGTAAGGCAATCTGGTGGAAGAGGCCAATATGGTCATGTTTATATAAGAATGGAACCTCTTGTAGAAACGGATGAAGATAAAGATCAAAATTATCAATTTGTTAATGAAATTGTTGGTGGAGCAATACCAAGAGAATTTATAAGCGCAGTTGATAAAGGCTGTAAAGAGCAAATGGAATCAGGAGTTATTGCGGGTTATCCTTTAGTAAAAGTAAAAGTCACTCTCTATGATGGGTCTTATCATGATGTTGATTCAAGCGAAGTAGCTTTTAAGGTGGCTGGATCTATGGCTTTTAAGGGCGGAGCACAAAAGGCTGATCCTGTATTGTTAGAACCAATCATGAGTATTGAAATCGTTACTCCTGAGGAGTATATGGGAGATGTAGTTGGTGATTTGAGTAGACGCAGAGGTGTTATTCATGGAATGGAAGATGGACCTGCTGGAAAGGTTGTTTCTGGAGAGGTCCCTTTAGCAGAAATGTTTGGTTATGCAACGGATATAAGGTCTGCTTCGCAAGGAAGAGCAACTTTTACAATGGAGCCTTTGAAGTACTCTGAAGTGCCTTCTAATGTTGCAGAAGCGATCATAAGCAAAAAAGATTAGTTAAAGAATAATGGTGAATAAGAAAAAAAGCTCATTTTATAAGGGTTTTTTTACATTATTAGGTTGACACATCGAGGTCACAAAACTAAAATTCGCGCTCGTTTTGTTGGAGAGGCTCCTATCTAAGTATTTTCTAGATTTGGGCTTTATTTATTAATAAATCTAACCTACTTTGTAGGGGAGATTTTTTACGCTCTTTTTAAAGAGCAGTTGAAGGGTTTAAATGCAAAATCAAAGCATAAGAATAAGATTAAAAGCTTTTGATCATAAGTTGATAGATCGATCTGCAAGAGAGATTGTTGAAACTGTTAAACGCACTGGGGCTAAAGTCAAAGGACCTATCCCTATGCCTGTAAAGAAACACAAAACTACAATACTTATATCTCCGCATAAAGATAAAGATGCAAGAGATCAATATGAGATTAGAACTCATAAAAGGACTATGGATATATTAGAGCCTTCAGAAAAAACTCTAGATGCTTTGACTAAACTTGAACTGTCAGCTGGAGTTGTTGTTCAAATAAGCTTGGATGAAATAAAGTAAACATGTCAATAGGTCTAATTGGTAAAAAGCAAGGAATGACAAAATTCTTCACTCCAGAGGGTGATGGTTTTGCAGTAACCGTTGTTAGTGTTGAACCAAACACAATTACACAAATAAAATCTCAAGAAATAGATGGTTACAGTTCTGTTCAAGTGACCACAGGAACGAAGAAAGAAAAACATCTTAAC
>TARA_B110000438_G_scaffold61230_1_pt1 | contig 22525 bp, 17 predicted proteins | sample TARA_B110000438 | Tara Oceans TARA_B110000438 (sample SAMEA4398413) | marine metagenome | biome: Polar Biome; feature: [MES] marine water layer (ENVO:01000295) within the mesopelagic zone...; material: water (ENVO:00002006), including particulate matter (ENVO:01000060) such as...... | reverse complement strand
TCTAGTTGAAGCAGGTGATTATAAAGCCATGGTTTTAGGGCATCAAGGTACAAATTTTTGTGCCGGCGCTAATTTGAATCTCATTTTAGAATTATGTCAAAGTAATATGTGGGATGAATTGGATTTTGCGATAAAAACACTCCAAGATACCACACAGCGAATTCGTTTCTCGAAAAGTCCCGTTGTGGCAGCCCCCTTTCAATTAGCCTTGGGTGGTGGTGTTGAAATTGTTCAACCAGCAGCCCATCGGGTGGTGGCAGCTGAAACGTACATGGGACTTGTGGAAGTTGGCGTTGGGCTTATTCCCGGTGGCGGTGGCAACCTTCGTATGATCCTCAATGCCATGGATGACGGAACGGGTCGTATGGGGGCATTTCAAAAAATTCAGAAAACCTTTGAAACAGTTGGTTTTGCAAAAGTAGCTACAAGCGCAGATGAAGCAAAACATCTTGGCTATTTAAAAAAAGATGATACAATCGTTTTGAATCGAGATCACTTAATTCAAACCGCAAAAAATAAAGCGCTAGAATTATCTGATGGATATGAACCTCCAACATATCGAGATGATCTAAAACTACCTGGCGCTGGTGGACGTACGGCAATGGCAATGGCCCTTAAAGGTTTTAAAATTCAGGGAAAAATATCTGACCATGACCTAAAGATAGGAGAGAAGCTAGCCTTTGTTCTAACTGGAGGAGATAAAGCAGGACTTACAAAGTCAGTTGAAGAGCAGTACATCCTCGATATTGAAAGAGAAGCATTTATCTCTCTAGCAGGAGAAAAACTGACTCAGGATAGGATCAATTATATGCTAAAGAGGGGAAAGCCTTTACGGAACTGATCCCTTTCTACTAATATTTTAGATACGTGGTATTCTTTTAAGATTCTTTTCGTGAAATAGACCAGAGTCTATACCTGAATTAATCAAAATATTAGAAAAAATAATCTCTGTTGAGTGAGCACTCTGAACATCTTTAACAAAAACTCTATCTACTATAAAATAGAACCCTATTTTTTGATATTGAAAATCTTTTTCTTTTTTTAGCACTCCCCTTTTGTCAAATGATCTTTCTTTCAAAACAGAGAGAGTCTCTTTATCAATCCATGAAATATGTTTAGAGTATGAAGACCCGGTTTTTTTCTTGGGTATAACCTCAAGGATATAATAGTCCTTTCCATCAATTAGCTCATCCTCTAGTCGAACATAATCATTTTCTTTTAAATCACGACTCGATAGATCCTCATAGCTGAGGTCTGACCCCATAAATGCATCACCTTTCTTTTTTGATGAGATACGCCGAACCTTTTTGAACGCCGGTAGCCACATACGCATTTCATCATCTTTACCATCATGTTCTATTTTTAAAAATGAGACACCTTTATCATCTTTTGGCTCCAAAAACCAAATGATCTGCTTCTTGTTTCCGCCTACCGATCTTGAAACCATACTACTTTCTCGAGTTTTATTTTTTGAGTTAGTAAGTACCATCGTTGTTGTATTAGAAAGGTCTTTTGGAATAGGCCTCTGGTCAACCATCTTTGCTATGTCAAAGCCTGATTGTGCATGAAGAATTTGACTCAATAATATTACTATAAAATATCTCATTCTAGTCCTCCTTATTGATCAAGCGATCTTTTAATAATTCAGTTGCTGATGATAACAACGTTAGTGTGCCTAGAGATGTGGATATCATCGCAAAAACCATAAGGCCTCCAATATATTGCACTGGAACGAAAGCAGAAAAAAGTAAGGCCCCAAATCCCATATTAGACCCAGCATCTAAAATAATCGGGTATCCAACGTCATTAATAACTTCATGACTCAGATGCTCAGGATCTATTGTACTAGACAGCCTTTGAAACTGTGAAATAAAATGGATTGCAAAGTCGACACCAACTCCAATTATGATGGAAGAAAGGATTGCAGTAATATGATTAAGGGTCACATTAAAATGGCCCATCAATCCAAAATTTAATATTATGGCAGCAGTTAGCGGAACAATGGCAAGTAGACCCCATAAAATCCTTTTGAAAAATAAAGACGCAATAATACCAATGATCAATAGAGAAGAAATGATACTTAAAGAGGATGATCGTATTATTAATATTACCATGTCACGAATCACAACGATCATACCGGTAACATCAACCTGAAGTCCATCATTAAAGTAGCTTTTTATATAATCTGAAACCATTACAACAAAAGAGAAAACTTCTTCTGTGGTCATTACTCGGCTTAGAACCGTGACTAGCCCAACAGAATAATCATAGTCGATCAAAGTAGAAAGATCATCCGGATTACCAGACATTGAATACATTGTAAACAGATTATTGATCTTTCCACGCTGGTCTGGAATCTTCTCATATTTTGGGTCATCATCCATAACTATTCGATGCATTTGCTTAACAATATTTGCTATAGAATATGTAACACTTACTTTCTCATTATTTGTTTCTACAAAAGATTGGAGAGAGTCCATTCTTTTTAGCAAAGCTGGATCTTTCAGATCTCCTTCTACACGAATTCTAAGATCTATGCTGCCTGTCATTTCATCATCCATAAATGCCATACTATCACGAATCTCTGTACCCGGTTTAAAAAAGCTAGCCAGATTTACATCAACCGTAACCTTGTAAAGTCCCGAAAGGCCAACAATAACAAGAATAATACCCACTGAAAAAACATGTTTTGGATATTTCAGGACCATTGCCCCTCCACTATTTACCCAACGCTCAAACAGACTAGGCATGGTAATCGCTTTTGAATTGTAATCCCATTTCTTCAAATTGATTATTGCTGGCAACATCAAAGAGCTTAAAAGCCAGGCCCATGTGATCCCCAACGATATACAGAACCCATAGCCAACCAATGAGTTCAACGGAGACAGGGTCATTGTCAAAAAAGCAGCAATGGTTGTTATACTAGTCAAAAAAATGGGGGTCAATAATGAGTCCATTGTTGTCTCTAGTGCTTCCCTGACATCTTTTTTGAATCTCATCTCCCTGAAAAATTTTGTGACAACATGAACCCCATCAGAGTTTGCGATTGTCAGGAGAATTATAGGCATCGAGGTATTTAATAGTGCAAATAAAAATTGGTCACCGCCTGTAAAATGGTAGGCCCATCCCATAAAACCTATCATAGAAACCAGAGAGAAAATGATAACCATTAAAACCATCAATACACCAGGAATACTTCTAAGATTAAATAAAAGGATCACTACCATAATGAAGATTCCAGCCTTGACCAATGACTGTACATCCTCTCTTATCATTTGAGGGACCGAACCAGTAATGTAAGCAGTTCCACCATAGTGTACCTGATAATCTTTGAGGATAGGTTTACTTGCGTCCACTATATCATTCCTAAACTTATCCAACCCAACATCATCATAAGGCTGAACGATCGTTAATAAGAAATCCTCATTTTTACTTAATAACTGTTTTTTAATATTTGGATTATTTATTAGGTAATTCCTGATAGATTCTATCTCATCACCATCTAGATCTTTTTTTTGTTGGAGATCTTCTATCTCTAGAAAGCCGTTTATGTTATCTATCCGCGTGGAGGTACTGATATTCATCACCTTATCTACGGTAGAAAGTCTTTCAAGTTGTTTAGATAATTTCCACAAAGTTTTTAAAGGTTTTTGATCTAGGGAAGGTTGCCCCTCTTTTCCAAAAGCGATAAAGATCACCTCTGTACTTCCAAATTCATTCTGTACAGCATCCCAGGTGATTTTTGATATCATATTCCCTGGTAACATTTTCATCATATCATCATCGATAACCAGAAACCTTACTCCAGAGCCCATAATCAGAGTTGCCAAGATAGAAAGGATGACAGTTCGCCAAGAATGGTCCAGCGCCTGACTGATGAACCACTTACGAATCGGAGAATTAGTCCTGGTCGGACTCAAAAGATCAAAAGACCTATTGTATTAAGAAAAATCTGGTAGCCATTAAACGTCATAACATTGAATTTGGCACTACTCACCTAAAGATAGATTGATCAGTTATTAAGGACGGCATGCATCAAAAGAACAACATCAGAAATATTAACCGAGCCATCCTCATTATAATCAGCAGGTGGCGTCGGCGAATAGCCAAACCCGGATGCCATATCTGCAACCATAAGTATATCCATTATATTTAGAGCTTGATCAAAATTAACATCTCCCACAGTATATTCAGGAAAGCCTCCACCAAGATAATCCATTTGATACTTTTGTGCTCGAGCTATAAAAGTTTGTCCTCCTCCGTAATCATGGCTCCAGACCACTTCATGCTCTTCGGTAACCTCAAACATATACGCATCATCACAATCCGTGACCAATGTATTTCCGTTCGGCTGTCGAAAAGCGCCGCCCTGCATTTGTGTATGAAAATTCCCAGCGTGAAACCAGGCAGGGTTCTCTGGACCAAAAGGTTGTCCCTCATCAATATCATACGTTCCGTTTTCATTCAATGGAGTATTGATCTCAAAAACTGCAGAAGTTGAATTTGTATAATTATTATTAAACAGAATCAGGTTCCCCTCGCCTGGATATCCTTGTGGAATCCAATTAACGCCATGCTGGTCAGCCAGTTTATGGTCAGAGCTATTACCTCTTCCATAAGCCTGTGGATTACCCCAACGAAATAAATAGTCACCCCCCATGCCAGAGTTACCTCCAGTATGGCCAGCAGCTTCTTCCGTAGTTGTACTGTGGTCAATTATATATATCTCATCATGGATCCTGGAGGATAATACTATCTGATCTAAATACTCGTTGTATGCTATTGCATTAAAGTGTTTCCAGTCTCCATTAGGGCCACCAGGTCCATTATTACTACCAGCATTTCCATAGTTCACATCTTGCAATTCAGGATGATCCGAGATTACTCCATAACCTGGCAGTTCTGAATCCTCATCCTGAACTAAATGATCCCAGATGTGCCACTCCCAAACTATATTTACATCATTATCTCCTATTGGCTCAAGCTCGAGTACAGCTTCTGCCCACATTTCATTAAGGGAATTATCAATAGAGTTTCTTCCCATCGCATATGCTTCATCAGCAGTTTTTCTCTCCCAAACTATAGCTAAGATATTACCATTTGGTAGTGGTTCAACATCATGATGATGCTGGTAGGTATTATTAGACATCTCATAGTGCCATAGGAGCTCTCCATCCCAAGAATATTTTGACACCCCTCCTCCTACACCTCCTGAATTCATCGTGGGATTTGAGACACGGTAAGGATACAATAAGGTGCTGTCCTCTAAAAGGTACGGCATACTCGCAGCTCCACTTGTATGGCTCCATGAATTGATCACATCCATATCATTATTTACAAGGTATGATGTAAAAGAACCCCCACCTCCACCTCCGCCTTGAGTTGGAGCAAAAAGGGTCATACCATCAAATGGTTGCCCAGATAAAAACGTTGATAAACAAATACAAAATATTAAAGTCTTTTTCATTTTTTAATTGTCGCTATTTTTTTAATGTATGTGGTCTCTTTAATTTAACTATTAGACTATTATTTGGTCGAATAGTTAAATCTTGAATTAATTATAAACATTTTTTTAGTCTACAATAATAACGAGCCTGATATAAATGATACTTAAACGTGTTACTCGAGCATATTTAATTGTTGGAAAAACATTCAACATATGGATCACACCTTTATTAACAGGTATCCTTATTCTACTACTACGTTTAACAGTCTTCATCGGAAGATCAATTGATCATCTTATTTTTAGATCAATACGCAGACCACTCAAAAATCCAATTATTATTGTTGGAAATCCACGATCAGGCACGACCTTTCTTCATCGTTTCTTAATAAAGCAAGGAATCGGCACTGGCTCCCAACTATGGCAAATGATCTACCCTTCTGTAATAATACAAAAAATTCTCAAACCTTTTCTACCTCTGATGGAATCCATTAGCCCGGCTAGGCATCACTCCACGGCTGCTCATAAAACAAGTCTTGACTCTATTGAGACCGATGATGTTTCACTTTTTTTTAGATATTTGGATGGTTTTTTTTTCTATGGGTTTTTATTAACCTTTGATGATGAAGATCTGTTTCCATGGGTAGATCCAACAATAAGAGACACATCTAAAAGAGATTTTTCCTGGTTTGAGTCAATGTGGAAACGTTCCCTGACATCAAACAATAGTGATCGATATATTGGAAAATTATTTAGTCTAAGCAGTAATCTTCCGATGTTTCAAAAACGTTTCTCTGATGCTAAAGTCCTTTACATGATACGCGACCCTTTAAGCGTCATACCCTCAGGATTAAGCCTTGTAACAGGTGTCTTAGATAAGAAATTTAATTTTTGGTCTCTGGATGATTCTATTAAACAACGCTTTATTGACAGATTGTATAAGGCTTTGGTAGAATTATTAAATCGATTTCACAAAGACTGGGAAAATAATAAGATCAATAAGGAAAAGGTTCTTATTGTTCGTTTTGATAGTATGATGTCTAATTTTGAAGACCTTATGGATGATATTCTAAGCTTTATTGATGTTGAAAAAAATGAAGTCCTATTAAAGGCAATAGAAGAAGCAGCCACTCAACAAAGGCAATATAAGAGCGGACATAAGTATGATCTTAAGAAATTCGGTATAACAGAAGAACAGATAAAAAAAGACTGTGCGAATATATATAACACATTTCTAGCCTAAGCCATGAGACTCTTTTTTATTTCTACAGTCGTTCTCCATTGTTCAATTATGGCACTAGACCTCAAGGATATTGAATCACTTCAAGACTGGGAAATATTACAAAAACAACCCATAAAGATCGAATGGAGAGAATATCAAAATTTTCCCATTAGTAAAGCAGAAGTGATTTTAACATACAATATGGAAGAAATTGCCTCTGCCATTCAAGACCTAGATAATTATCCAACTATTTTTGAACGAGTAACAAATACTCGACGCCTTGATAAAAACGTGGTTCAGATAGTCTTAGATATGCCATTCCCTTTTTCAGGCAGGGACTATATCGTAAAATATAGTATTGAAAATTTTCAAGATCGTTGGATCTTTTCCTTCTCCTCTATCAAACATCCAGATGGAATAATTAACCCCGATCATGTGCGACTTCCAAATGCTGCAGGTATCTGGATATTAGAACGATTAGATCCTGAAAGAACAAAAGTTATTTATAGTTGGAATGGAGAACTGTTAGGAAATTTCCCTGAATTCGGCCTAGAACAGGCGTGGATAACCCAAGGCACCGAGGTATTATCATGGCTTGATAAAGCCTTATCAAAAAAAGAATGATCATGAAAAATATATTATTTCTTATCAACCTATCTCTATTGGCTGCCACCCAACCTGACATATTTTATTCTGGCTATATTGATTTTGCTTATATATCAAGATTATCGGATAAATCATTGATCAATATTCCATATCGGATGGCATCTATAAACTTTGATAGTCAAATGGAGAACCTTAGTATAAACGGAAATTTCTCTCTTGAATATCATGTCCGTGATGATGCTTATTTTTTAGGTTCAAGTAACCCACAAGATTTCATTTTAGATATGCGAGAATTGTATCTCACGCACAGTGGTGATAATTATGAATTTCGTATTGGTAAGCAGATACACTCATGGGGAAATGTTGATGAGAATAGTCCAGTTGATAATGCAAGTGCTCTTGATTATTACTACATGTTCTTTGGAGGTACCGAAAGAAAAATGGCTACTCTTTCAACAGCTTTGGATTATTACTTTGGGCCTCTAAAGTTAAATGGGGTCTTCTCTCCGCTACATGCAACGAACCGAATTCCCTTAGGTGATGATGATTTTCCTATACGACTACCAGTTTACCCAGATGAATCTGAAATATATCCTATTACTGGGCTTCCTTATGAGGCAGGTATCCATGGAACACTTTCAACTGATCTTGGTGATTTTTCCGCATCATATTTCTCAGGATATGACCGAACATTTAACCTCACGGGTATTAATGTTTACGGACGAGGAAGTGATATCTCTTTTCCCCACGTGGACATTGTCTATGGATACAGACAAACAAATGTAGTGGGCCTAGGATTTACCTTTCTAAATGATCTTTTCACTCTCAGGTCTGATTTGGGATATTTTTCTACTAAAGACAAGAATAGTTCTATTGATAGAGAAAGCTCATATATCTCATCAATATATGATTCATTACATTTATCTTATCCTCTTTTGGAAAAAGCTGAATATCTACAATCTACATTCCAGATAGAAACTGAATTACCATTTGACATTAATATCACCATACAACATTTTATGCATGATACTTTGAGCTACTCATCAGACAGTCTACCGATCGATCAGGAGATAGACATCCCAAATCTTCAGATAGATCCAGAAGAGATGACACCGTCTAACTTCTTTACTCCAGGTATGGGAGTTCCTCTGGCTATCTTAACAAAAAAAGCGTTTTTATTGATCATGGATAGATCTTTTTTTGATGATAGACTAAAAGTAGCTTATACATCTATGATGGATATAGCATCCTATGAAAATATTTCTGGCGTTTCTGGATCTCTATCTGAATTAAGGTTAGAGTATACAATGACAACAAATCTTGAGGGCCTGATAAGCATTACTAAAGTATCTGGATCTAATGACCATCCTGATGGAGATAACTACCCTTTTAAAAGGATGGAAGATTTCTCCCATATAAGATTTGAATTAAAATATTTTTTCTAAAAAGTCAATCAATTGAAAGTTAAGATCACTGGTGTTGGGTCATACCTCCCGCCAAAAATAGAGACCGCAGAAGAGTTAGCTCCTCAAATCAATAAAACCCCTGAATGGATCATTGAAAAATCAGGAGTCAATGAGAGACGTGTCTCAATGATCGATGTTGATGAGATGGGCGCAATCGCAGGCATGCAGGCTCTTGGTAATGGAATAAAACCTGACCTGATAATCAATGCATCGGGAGTCCCAAAGCAAACGATCCCAGATACATCTACTTTCTACCAGAGAGCACTAGGCTTTGAAGGAATTCCTTCTTTTAGTATTCATTGCACGTGTCTATCATTTATTACAGCATTTAACACTGCCAGTTCTCTAATAGAATCTGGAGTCTATAACCGAATTTTAATTATTTCATCTGACCGCGGGACAATTGGTAGAAATTTTAACGAGCCCGAGAGTGCTTCTCTTCTTGGTGATGGTGCAGCAGCAGTAGTAATTGAGCCCTCTAATACATTAGAAAAGAGCCAGCTTATATATTTTAATATGAAGACCTGGCCCAGCGGAGCAAACCTTACGGAAGTTAGAGGAGGTGGTACTAATAAACATCCTCAAGGCCCGGAGACCACTATATCTGATAATCTTTTTACCATGGATGGACCAGCCATCTATAAGATTGCCAGGAAGCAAGTGTACAAGATGATGCTAAAAACACTAAAAGCGACTGGATTGGAACGGGAAGATATTGACTGGATTATCCCACATCAAGCATCAGGAAAAGCTGTAGAGGCCTATATCTCATCGGGCGGATTCAAACCTGAAAAAGTCGTTAATATCATATCTAAATATGGTAACTGTGTGGCCGCTTCCGTCCCAATGGCTCTTTCTATCGCAGTTAATGATGGAAGAATAAAACGAGGTGAGACGGTACTGCTGATTGGGACAGGCGCTGGACTTTCTGCTGCTTGTGCCTTAATTAAATACTGATCACTTCAATAAAATAATTTTTCTATATCTTAGGTCAAGACCATCATTTACTGATACATAATACACGCCTGAAGAAAAGTTTTCAGCTGACCATGTAATAGAATGAGTACCCGCCTCAAAAACTCTCTCTCTAGTAATCTGATCTACTTGATTACCCAATACATCATAAACACGAATATCTATTTTTCGATCATACGGGACAAAAATATCAAACCTTGTAGTTGGATTAAATGGGTTTGGGTATGGCATTGATAGTTTGAATTGATATGCGAATAAATCTTCCTCTAGATCCGTAGTCGTTGTATCACAGTCCTGCGGTGAAAAGACAGGGAATGAATAATAGAATTGATCAAGGCTGAGTTCAAAATGCTCACTCTCTGAAACACACGAAGCTACATTATCACATAATTCATTTGCTCCAATTGCAAAATAAGGGTACCCACCGTTATCATTATTATTCCAGTCAATTTCCATATCACAGAAACAGGCAGGCAATGCTTCAAGGTTATTATTAAATAGCCAGAAATAAGAAAGATTCTCTAATTCACAAATAGACTGGGGGAGACTATCTAATTGATTATATCCAAGGTCAAAAAAGTAAAGATTCTCTAGGTTACCTATACTATCACCGATTGATTCTATAATGTTATTATTTAAGTAACATGAAAAAAGGCCGGACATTTGGCTAAAGGAATCAGGAAGTATGGATAGTCTGTTCCACTCCAAATAGAGTGAGGCCAGATCGGACCAATTACCAATATTATCAGGTAATGTATAGATGGTATCATTGACACCAGAACTATTACCATAATTACCTGCAACCAAAAACCGTAGACGTCCATTAAACCAGGTCTGGGTACCGAGCTCTAATGGGGTAGAATAAATTAACTCATTTTGGACAATAAGACTGTCTAAAGCTGCAATATCATCATCATAGAGACAGCTGTCACCCACTAAAATTGTGACACTTGATGGTAAATCTGAGAAATAAGTATAACTGCTGTCACACTGTGCGAATGAAATATTTGTAATTAATAACCAACTGAGAATTAAAATATACTTCATATTATTTTAGAAATAAGATCTTCCGTGAATCTGAACTCAGAGGTGTATTAATATTTATGAAATAGATTCCAGTAGAGTTTTGACCAGCGTTCCAGACTAAACTATGTGATCCAGATCTAAGAGTATTATCTAATAATGTCTCTATTAACTGACCATTCATGTTAAATATTTGGAGTTTAACCTCCTCTAACTTATTAAGTTTAAAATTGATAGAAACCTTCGCATTAAATGGATTGGGAAAGGGTGTCCCGAGCTCAAATATTTCGGTCAATAAATTATTATCAGTATTTAAAGGAGAAGTAAATCCGTTAACTGATATTTCCTTTCCGCTCTCTGCGTGATGTTCTGGAATAGTGGCCAAAGTAATTAGGTTACCAGCATTGGTCTCAGATATATTACCCGAAAATAATAAGGTCTCTGATGACCCAGGTTCTAAACTAATTAATTGTGACTGATCTCCAAACCAGTTTTGAATATCACTTATTTGGCAGTTTAACAATATCGGGAAATCTCCTTCATTTATGATTGTATAGGATATATCTGAAGTGCCTATGGGTAGATATACTCCTTCATCTCCGCCACTCTCTAAATAATTATTTATGAGAACACTGTATGCCGCTGGGAAAATACCTGGAATACGGTGGGCTCTATAAACAGCACCATCTGGTAAACTTAAATTATATTGAGCCTCCCAGACCACCTCCCCAGACTGATCAACCTCGAGGCTACGACCACCTCCACCTACAGTAGTGACCATTACATTACCATTGTCAAGTCTTTGTGCATTACCTGAAGCAAATCCAAAAAGATCTACAGGTAACTCGTAGGACCAGGCCAAACTAGTATTTGAACCATCTACATTGATCTCTATTGCTCTTGAGGTTGGAACATCTAGTCCTCTGAATTCTGGTGCAAGGTTTCCATTATCAAATGTTATAATATTTCCATTGTCTAATTTTTGAAGACTATGCTGAAAACTGAATCCTATATCTGATCCAAAATCTACGTCATCTGAAGACATTTGATGGCCCAGATTCCATACTATATCTCCGGATGGATAATCTATTTTTGTGATACGAGAAAGGTGCCGAGTTGAGATATAGATCACACTTTCATCTTCATCAAATATGACAGCATTTACATGTGTCCAGTCATACTGAAGGCTTTGATAGGCTTCTGTCCATGTACCACCAAATTGATCATAGTCTGACATATTAAAGTAATCAAAAATATTCCAAGACCAGACAACCTCTTTTGAATCCTTATCCCACTCAACCAACTTATCTCCTACCCAAGGGAACTCAACCGTAACTCCATCAGCCTGGAAACCCAACCCCTGGAATAAGCTTGTCCAACCACCGATTGGGATTGGACCAAGTGTACCGGTTTCAACAATACCTAAATAGTTTCCATTAGGCAGTAAAATCATATCATGGTGCAAAAATTCATTATTGGGTTCTTCCCAAATTACCCCACTTTGGAAGGAGACCTCAGAGCCTGGTAAATTATTTTCTGCCCCTGACAGAAGATTACATCCAAAAACATCACCAAATCTATTGCTATTATAATAAACAAAGTTCTCATCACCTGAATTCCAAATTTCTTTCCCGTCCTGGTCTAAAATAGCAGAAAAATAATTAAAAAAAGCACCAAATACAGTTAGACCAGCTTGAGATTGATCTCCATCAATAACAGTTGTCGTTGCTTCTGATAGGCGGAGACCTGTATTAAATGAAAAAGAGCCTATCCAAGCACCCATCGATCCACCATTATAGATAGGTCGGACTCTCCAATAATAAGTATTATCCCAATCTATTATATCTTTTTCAACATAGACCAAAGAATTATCCTCTATGGCTACTAATGATTCTGAAAAACTTCCATCTTCCGCAATCTGCAATTCATAGTACTCTGCCTCGGAAACCTGTTCCCACTCAAATAAAACATAAATATGATTTAATGTTTCACCATCCCCAGGTGTTAAAAGCTCACCCCTAATAATGCATAGAAAAGAAAGAGTTATTGATAAAAGAAAAGTTCTCATATATAGTATAACGATTAAACTCTATTAATTATGTAAAGTCAAAATTTTATTAAAAAAGATTCTGAGAAAATTTCTTCATTTAAACCAATATTGGGTTTGAATGAAGAAATCTCCATAATGGTTTTATTTCCATTTTCTTTTTCCATTATCATCCGACCCGGAGTTGTAAATCCATCTTTTTCAATAAAATTAGAGAGTGTAAGTGTCTTTTCTTTTTCAGATTCAGTTATATAATACTCTATTTTATATATTTGCCAGTTTTGTGTATTAACCCAGATCTTCCTTGAAAAATAAGAGCTTTTTTTCTTTGGCCAGGCCATTAGAACCTTACACTGTATACCACCTTCATATTCTACACCAATAGTTTTAAGACGATCTGAGCCAAGTTTCTTTATTTCCAGATCCTCATATATAAAATCAGTATTTAGAAAAGATTTGGATCTCTGTTTTGAACTAACTCTTTTTGCTGATTTTAATTTTGGAAGAAAGAACCATTGATCGGTGCCACCTTTACGATGAACCCAACTTAATAAGCCCGTACCTTTTACTATGGATGGCTTTTGAAAGCGAGCTAAAGATTTAGAACTATATTTACCAGAATCGTATAATTTTTCATACCTAGTAAATTCACGAAGCTTTACTTTTTCTTTTTGTCTTTTTATTCGAATTATTTCAAGCCTGATCTCCATTATTGAGGAATTCGGCTTTGGAGAGTCATATACATTTTCCATGATCTCTATTGCACTAAGATCTTGCGCTGAAATAGAACCTAAAGCAACGACTATCAATTTTAGAAATTTATTCATCATCTTCTTGATTCTTTAAAATAAATAATAGAGAAAAAGGTGTGAAAAGAATACTTAGTAAGGAAGCTATAATATAATCTTGTTTATACTTCAGCTCAACATAACCAGCAACCTGAAGACAAATAAATACATAAACTATTAATACAAAGTCTAAGTATGAGTCGACCAGAAAGGTCAGAATATCTTTTAAGGTCTTATTACTAAGGTCAGGCATATTAACAGAGGTTCCAAGACCATAAAGAATCATAGCTAGAGCGAGAAGAATTAACATCCCACTTATGGTTCTATCTTTATTTCTTGTTTTCATTTATATAGAAATTTTGGGTTAATTAGACTTGTCAGAGCTGGAAGGGTTGCTAGCGCTCCAAATAAGCAGAATGATATTGAACCCATCACAAGGATACCAAAGACCTTAACAGGAACAAATACAGAAAATAAAAGAGCAGAAAAACCAGCAACAACGGACAGACCATTAAAAAGAATACCTTTCCCTGAAATACGTAATGTATTAGAGATGGCATCATCCAAAGAATCACCATCCTTGACATGGTCTCGCAAATGCCACAAAAAGTGCACCGTATAATCAACACCAACTCCTACGAGTATACATGTAAGCATTGATGTTGTCATATCTAATGGAATATTTAGATACCCCATTAAGCCGAAAAGCATTGCAACTGAGGCTGCCATTGGAAACGTTGCTAAAAACCCACCTAATATCGATCGGAATGCAAACGCCATTATAAAAAATATAATTATAATTGAGAACATTAAACTCATTAACTGACCTTTGACAACTAAGCGACTTAGAACACCTAATAGTGTCGCCCCTCCTGTAAGTTCCATTGGGGATTGATCATAAAAGTTTGCTTTAATAAATTGCTCAGTATCTTCAACAATATTTGCGATTGTAAATGTTTGAACCTCTTTTAGTCTAAGTAAGATTTGTGTATAGGATGGTTCCTCGATATCATCTAATATAAGATCAAACTCGTCTCCCTCTGAAGTGATAGAATAAAGGAACATAAATTGAGAGATGAGGTCCCTTTCATTTGGGATTACTTCTAAATCTGGATCTCCACCATTAAAACCAGAATTCATTTTTTTTATAACATCAACGATTGAATAAGACTTGGTAACAATATCATGCCGCTTTTTTATATGTTCTGTAAGAATATCTATATTTCTCAATACTTCAGGATCAAAAATATCACCTTCTACCAGTATATTCATCTGAGTTGAACCACCAAACGCTTCACTAATTTTTGCATTTGCTATTCTTAAACGAGATGACTCGGGGAAATAATTATCGGGGTTTGTATCAACTTTTAATTTATTAATACCTAGAGTTAGCCAAGTACCAAAAATAAATAATGTCAACAGAACTACAACCCTATACTTAGTGCAGATCTTTCCCATCCCTACTAAAAAATTATTTATAAAAGATAAACTCTGATCTCGCGAAAGGTAATGAGGCCTCGGCACAAGAACTAAGACAGATGGAATAAGAAGAATACTAAGAATAAATGCCACTAAGATTCCAAATGAGATCAAGATACCCATCTCTCTAATGCGAGGCATTGTGTTAGTTAGAAGGCTAAGAAAACTTATCACGGTAGTGAGGCCAGCCAGTAAGATCGGGACCCCTACTTTGCGAATCGTTTTATGCAATATTTGTCCGCGAGTAGAAGTATGATCTGATCTCGAGTATTCAAAATAATGTGAGATAATATGGATTCCGTAATTATTGGCGATGGCTATTAGCATTACAGGTATCAATGTACCAGTAAAAGCCATTGACATATCTAACCAACCCATGACTCCAAATGTCCAAAGGATTGAAAATCCGACAACAAAAAATGGTAAAAAAACACCAGTCCAACTCCGAAAAGATATCATTAGTAAAAAGACACAAAGTCCAAGTGAAGCTGGAGTAAAGATTCTCATATCACGCTTCATATTCTCAATGACAGTTGCCCGAGTTATCGGTAGACTGGAAACATAAAAATTTTCTGGATCACTAAATTTATCAACTAATTCAAAAATATTTTCCCGAAATTTAAATTCATCATATTCAAATGATGAGTTTATCTGTCCAATAAAACATATTTTTCGAAGATCAGATGAAACTAGATTTTCTATCATTCCAGCATTTTTAAGCTTTTCAATAAATGCTTGGTTGCTTATGGAATCAGTGGGGATCTCCACAAGAAGAGGTTCTATTTCAAAACCGTTTTCATTTGGAATGATATATTTCTGTGTGAAAATAGATGTAACACGACTTATGAGTTCAATAGATTCAAGTGACTCTTGAAATAAAGAAAGTTTTGTAAGTGTCTTTTTTGAAAAAAGACTATCTGATTCAGCTGCAATGATAATTATATCACTTCCAGAAAATAGTTCATCTACTTTTTCCATAGAGCGAACGATCTTATGATCTCTGGGTAACATGGACTTAAGTCCTGGGTCTAGCTCAAGGCCAACAATTTTCCAACCAAGAATGATTGTAATAAGGAAGACACCCGCAATAATCGTCCGTGGATAATGAGAGTCGAAATCAAAAAGGGTTTTGGATATTATTTTAAGATTCATCATAATAAAGACAACAAATTTAAGCTATACTTATAAGGAATGGAATTCGTTCTACCAATAATTACCTTTTTGTAATTTATATCATGCTAAACAAAAACTTAAGGTTTAAGAGACCTATAATATTATATGGAAATGGTGAGACTCCAGAAAAACCTTTCGTACTCAAAAAACTTTTTGAATCAAAATCTATTATCTGCGTAGATGGTGGCGTTGATAAAATCATTAAACTAGGTCTTAAAGTAAAACTTATACTTGGCGATATGGATTCCATAGAATCTGATATCGAAACATATAAAACTAATTTTTTCAGACTGAATGATCAGTCGAAGACCGATCTAGAAAAAAGTTTAGAATGGTGCATCGAATTTGGGATTAAAGAATTATCTTTAATCGGATTTTCGGGGGGAAGGGATGACCATGCAATGAATACTCTTTTAATAATTAAATCATTTTCCAATCGTATAGATATAACATACTACACAAATTATTCTATGATCAAATGCATAAAGAGCGATACTAATTTTAAAACATATCCAGGGCAAAGAATTTCAATCATACCCACAAGTGAGAACATTAAGATTACCACATCAGGGCTAGAGTTCCCTCTTAAGTCGACCATATTGAGATCACCTGGACATGGTATAAGCAATATTGCAAAGGGGCATGAATTTTCAATTAATTCACAAGAATTAGTTTGGGTGTTTTTTAATATCGACGAGCCATACAAGACCAACAAATAATGAAACAGTTTCATGTTTTTGATTGGAGCATTCTTGGATTGTATATCATTGGCCTGATCTGGGTTGGTGTCTATAAACAAAATAAAAAACCTGTATCACAGAATGAGTTTATTCTTTCAGGTCGGAAATTAAGTTTAGGTGGTTTTATCGCGACATTGGTCACTACTTGGTACGGAGCTATCCTAGGCATAGGTGAGAACACATTTCTTTACGGGATTCAAACTTGGTTTATTTTTTCATTACCCTATTACCTATTTGCAATGGCATATGCTTTTTGGATAGCTCCTAAAATAAATCAAATGAATCTGGTATCAATTCCGGATCATTTTCGAAATCACTTTGGTAATAATTCAGGAATAATCTCAGCATTATTGATTACCTTTTTGGCTAGCCCCGCTCCATACATATTGAGCATGGGAATATTACTTCAATTTTTATTTGGTCTTGAGCTAGGGATTTCCTTAATAATCACTAGTCTTCTTAGTGTGACCTATATCTGGAACGGCGGATTCTCAGCGGTAGTAAAAACTGACATTATACAATTCATATTCATGTTTCTTGGATTTTTTATAATCTTTGGATTCCTTTGTTTTGAGATAGGAACACCAAATGAAATGCTGGCTCAATTACCAAAACAGTATCTCGAACCATTTGGTGGGAATACTGCCCAATATGTTCTAGCCTGGTTCTTTATCGCGGCATGGACGTTTATTGACCCTGGATTCTTTCAAAGATGCGCCGCTTCAGATTCTCCTGAGACCGCTAGAAAAGGAATCCTTATTTCAATAAGCTTCTGGGCTGTCTTTGATTGTTTGACAATTATTAGTGGCCTCTATACAGTTAATTTGATAAATACAGACCAGCCTCTATTGGCTTTTCCTTTGCTAGGTGCATTAATATTACCCGTTGGGTTTTTAGGACTTTTTATAACTGGTCTTATCGCTATTATTATGTCCACTATCGATTCATTAAGCTTAGTAAGTGCTATAACACTTGGTCGAGATATTCTATGGCGGATCAAGAGGACAGACCAGAACTCTGACCCTGTCCCTTTGATTAAAAAAGGGTTAGTAATAATTTCATTTTTATCTGTATTACTGCATTCTCATTACCATCTGTCGTAAAATTATTTTATACGATAGGCTCAATTTTGATACCAGGTCTAATATTACCATTTATCGTTACCTTATTAAAAACCAGGCCTACATTCAATGACCATACGGCGGTAAAATGGATACTAAGTCCAGTTATTGTTTCACTATTATGGTTTGTTAAATCCTACATAGATGGGAATCCATTCCTTGGAATTGAGCCCTTTTATCCAGGAATCATTATCTCTATTATATATTATCTCATTGCGAGTAAAAAGAATCAATATGGCGATTGAAATAGAACGTAAATTTTTAGTGAAAGAGACACCCTTTCAACTTGCAAAAAAATCCGAACAAATTACGCAGGGCTATTTAATCAACGATGAACATAAAGTGGTGCGGATTCGAAAAAAAGGAACTGAATATTATTTGACCATCAAGGGAAATGCCATCGGCCTTTCAAGATTGGAATATGAGTTTCTTATTCCAGAGCAAGATGCACAAGAAATTCAAAAATATTTTTGTAAAGATTCAATGATCCATAAAACACGTCACTATGTTGAATTTCAAGGGCATACCTGGGAGGTTGATGAGTTTCATGGTGAAAATGAAGGACTCGTGGTTGCTGAGATCGAACTAGACTCCGAAGATGAAAGTTTTGAAAAACCTGAATGGATAGGAGATGAGGTTTCCAATGATGAACGGTATTATAATATGAACCTCTCTACTCGGCCTTTTTCCAATTGGTAGTTGGATTTTGATATAACCCAGCTAATCCTAGGGTCTATCAATTTTATGTTATTTAGTTGCTAATGTCTTACCAACTGATCCAAGGTCTAAAAATGCTTCATCTAATCTTTCCACCATCGATTCTTCGGCTGCTCTAAGAAATTTTCTAGGATCATACTGTTTCTTATATGGGGTACCATCTTCTGGATCGATCTGATGTTTAAACGCTTTAGAATTATCTTTAACATATTCACCAACTGCTTTTGAAAATGCAAATTGTGTATCAGTGTCAATATTCATTTTAAAAACACCATATGAGATTGCTTCTGTTATTTTTGACTTTTCAGAGCCTGAACCACCATGAAAAACGAGGTCCAAAGGTTTAGAAACTGTCCCACTAGTTTTTTCAACAAGATCTTGAGAATTTTTTAATATCTCAGGACGAAGTTTCACATTACCGGGCTTATAAACACCATGAACATTCCCAAATGACGCCGCCAAACTAAAGTGCCCTATTGGAGACAATAATTCCCATGCCCTCAGGCAATCTTCAGGTTGCGTATATAGAAGAGGATTATCTGCACCAATATCATCATCAGAGCCGACTCCATCTTCTTCACCTCCAGTGACTCCTAATTCAATCTCTAGGCTCATCCCAATTGGAGCCATTCGCTTAAGCAGGCGCTTGCATTCAGATAAATTAAAATCTATATCTTCAGCTGAAAGGTCTAACATATGAGAACTAAAAAGAGGTTTGCCAAATTTTTCGAAATGATCCTGGCTGTGATCAACCAAGGCTTCGACCCAAGGGATCAGGCCTCGATTTGCGTGGTCGGTATGCAGAACAACACAGATACCATATTTTTCAGCTAAAAGATGTATGTGCTGTGCGGCAGAAATTGAGCCAAAAACTTTTGCCTCAAATGCGTCAGAGAGACTCTTGCCCGCATAAAATTGTCCTCCACTATTTGAGAATTGAACGATAACATCTGATCTATTTTTTGCAGCAGCTTCCATAACTGCATTCACAGAGTTTGTTCCGACTGCATTTACAGCTGGAAGAGCATAGCCACCTTCTTTAGCTGCTTTCAGTAAGGTTAGGTAATCTTCTCCAGTTACAACACCAGGTTTAAGTGAGTATGACATTATTTTCCTCTTTATTTAAAGTTGTCCGATATCATTTATCATAGACTGATACCAATCCAAAGAAATATCAAATGGTTTTCCACCTTTGATACGTTCAAATTTTATTAATTTTAAATCTTGGCCATGTGAATCATCTAAACCAGCTACACCACTTTTGTTAGACATCGCTTTTTCTGCACCAAAGAATGCTGAACGTTTAATTAGATCAAGGTCTCGTTGATTTGACTTAGCCGAACGGGCAAAGTACCCACTCTTCTGGACTAAAACTTTTTCAGCATTTAAAGCTTTTCCAAATTGTTTAGCAAACCATTGTCCCGGATTGATCTCATCTAGCCTGACATGTCCAAAAGCATCACGAGGGACTTCTTGGCCCCGACTCTCAATTTCTCTAATAATTGTTTCTAAGCCAGCACCTTCACTAAGAAAAATATTAATTCCATCTTTCTCATCCATTTTAGTTTTTAGTCGGTCTACCTCATGTTGGAAATCAAAATCTTTTTCCGGAATATAAATGGCATCAATATCCCACCTAGCTTTAGTGATTAACATGTCTGGAAGAAAGGTTCTTCGAGACATTCTCTGGCGATAATCAAAAGCAGTTTGAGCCGTAAGCCAGCCACAATTTCTTCCCATTACCTCATGAATAATTAATTGACGTGCACTTGTTGTATTTTCATTAACAATGTTTTCAAAAAAAAGAGCTCCTTGCTCTGCAGCTGTCCATGCACCAAGAGTTTGAGTGATAGGGAACACATCATTATCAACCGTCTTTGGCAGTCCAACTACAGTAAGATCATATCCATTCTTTTTTAAGTATAACGATAGCTGAGCTGCCATGGTATTGGTATCATCACCACCTATTGTATGAAGAATATTAATTTTATCTTTTGTTAACTGATCGGCAGCAACTTTCAAGGGATCTTCACCTGCTTGTATATAGCCACGTTTAATGCAATCTTCAATATTTGTAAGCTTTACACGACTGTTACCAATAGGACTACCACCAAAATCATACAAAGCCGAAAAATTATTTTTTACTTTTTTGGGAAATACGACTGAGTCCCCAATTAATAAGCCCCTATATCCATTTAGATAGCCTACTAATTCAGCATCAGGTGCGAGATCATTATACCTCTCGATCAAAGCGCCAATGGATGAAGATAAACAAGGTGCAATCCCACCTGCTGTTAAAAATGCAATTTTCATAAAATAGATTTAAAATTTATACATTTGAATGTACAATTTAAAAAAAAATAATAGTCTTTATATGTAATAAATGACTCTGTCTATTAAATTTGATTTTACCTTAACCGATATTATACAGATTTATTCTTAATAATAGATTGGCTCTTATAATTAAATATAAGTGGATCGTTTGATAGCTTCGTATTAAATAATATTTTAGAAACAGATAACTACTAATTAATCAATGCCGACAAAAAAAGAAATAGAATTTATTAGACAAATCCATGATCGAATCACTGAACACATGGTTCATAAAAATGATGAATTAGTAAAACCTAAAATTAATAAATCAAAATTAGATCTTAAGCTTAGTAATAAGACAGATCTTAGGGAAATTAGTGAATTTATAGACCTCTATCTTTCTACCAGCGTAAAAACAGATAGTCCAAAATTCTATAATCAATTATTTTCAGGTTTTTCTCCGATTGGATATCTTGGTGAGATTCTTACCGCTATAACAAATAGTTCAATGTATACATTTGAAATGAGTCCAATAGCGACTCTTATCGAACAGGAACTTATTAAAAAAATGACAACACTGATCGGATATCAGAATGGATTTGGAACTTTTGTGACTGGTGGAAGTAATGGAAACCTTGTTGCAATGCTTTCAGCAAGGCAAAAGATTAACCCTTTGATCAAATCAAAAGGACTGTTTAAAAATGATAGGCTTGTCGCTTTTGTTTCTGATGAGTCTCACTATTCATTTATAAAAGCAGCATATCAATTAGGAATAGGTACAGATCAGATAAAAAAAGTACCCTGTGATGAGGCCGGACACATGAATATTAAGGTACTACGCCAAATGATAAATAATTCGATCTCTAAAGGTGAAAAACCATTTTTTGTAGGAGCAACTGCAGGCTCAACGGTCAGGGGTGTTTTTGATCCCTTAAACTATATTGCTGACATTTGTGATGAGTTTCAAATTTGGTTTCACGTAGACGGATCATGGGGAGGGTCAGTAATTCTATCAGGGAAACATAAATATTTACTTGATGGGAGTGAACGATCTGATTCTTTCACTTGGTGCTGTCATAAAATGATGGGTATACCTTTGATCTGCTCTGTTATTTTATTAAAAGAAAAAGAGATGCTCCAAACGATTAATGATGTGGAGGGTACAGATTATTTATTCCATGGAGAGGATCATCAAGGAATGGACCTGGGAATATATTCATTACAGTGTGGACGGAAAGTAGATTCTCTTAAGCTCTGGCTAACCTGGAAATATTTTGGTGATAATGGATATGAAAAAAGGATTAACCATCTATTTACATTAGCTAAGTACGCTGAAACAAGAATACAGGAAATCTCCAATTTGAAAATGGTCTCAGCTGTTGAATCTCTAAATATATGTTTCCGTATTGAAC
>TARA_B110000438_G_scaffold189459_1_pt1 | contig 22734 bp, 21 predicted proteins | sample TARA_B110000438 | Tara Oceans TARA_B110000438 (sample SAMEA4398413) | marine metagenome | biome: Polar Biome; feature: [MES] marine water layer (ENVO:01000295) within the mesopelagic zone...; material: water (ENVO:00002006), including particulate matter (ENVO:01000060) such... | reverse complement strand
AATTTGGACTTTAGTCCAAGTTGATATACAATCCTAGTATGAAGAAACTTCTATTAGCAATACTACTAACTTTCTCATCATTATCATTCGGTGCTGATGAGTATCAATATGAATGAATTGATTGGTGAATCTAAAGAATTTTTTGCACAAGCTATCAGTGGATTTTCAGTAATAATTGAGGAGTCCTTAGAGGGGGCAATTGCTTCAGCAAAAAAACATGCTAGTGAGGGCGCAGTTCTTCTCTCTCCAGGTTGTGCAAGCTTTGATATGTTTTCTAACTTTTCAGAGAGAGGAGAAGTTTTTAAACAGTTAATCCTTCAGCAGGACAATGGCTAAATGGTATTCAAGATATTGAATAAGTTAACGCCATAGTTTTTCATCTCCAACATATTTACTCCCAGGAAGTTCTCCTTCAGTGGAGAAAGCATCAATAGCATTTCTCATTATTTTTCCAACATTATTATCACCATTATTTATTGGAAGTGATGAACTCCATGCGATTGAGCCTATACTTAAACAGGCTCCATTATTAGCAGTATTAAAAAATACTATATCTGCCCTAACTCGATCTTCCTCGGTACCCCCAATTCCAGGAAGAGAAAAGAAGATATCTTCAGATGAAAGAGGGTAGTTATCCGAATGACCGTGAGAAGAAGCTAATAACAAGGCATGAGGTGGAGTTCCCAAAGATAAGTCGTAACGGTCGATTTCAACTCCAGCTGCACCATCAAGGACTAAGCCAAAATCTCCAATTAATTCTTTTTCACCAATACCTTCGAAAATCCAACTAACTCTTCGATGAAAAGAATCTGGCATCCTTTCAAAAGGTTGACATTCATCCATACCTATTGCTGTCAAACCGATTCCGACAATTTTTTGTGGCGCTCTTCCTCTAGCCCTCCATAAACCTGAACATTCTCCTGTTGAAATTAGATATCCTTCGCCAGGGAATGCCTGCCATGATCTTGAACCATAATCTAATTTTCTAACCTCAATACAGTGCGGTTCATCCTCTTTGATTGCTGTTACCCAATAATATCCATTGCCGCCAGAATAAATCACTCTTCCTCCATTGCTCAAATAATCTTCAGTTGCATCAAGCATTCTTTCTGAATAATATTCTGGGTGAGTACCATTGATAATAACCTTGTATGACTCCAAGAGTGGCAAACCTTCTTTATGTAGATCATGATCTGTAATTACTTCAAAATCATAACCTTCATTTTCTAGCCACCATAATAAAGAAAGATCGGCGCCTAGACCCCATGGAAAACCCATTGCTGAGAGTCTATGCTTTGGTCTCATATTTGCAATTGGTCTTCTCCAGCTTGAAAAGCAGCAGCCTGAACCATCAGAATGATGATCATAAGTTGAAAGACCAAACTCTGCCAGTTTTAGCATTTCAATATCAGACTCCATTAAAGTTGGTGAATGACCTGTGACAGTTTGACAATTTGGGGACCAAAATGGCTGATGTTCATTTGCATAAGCAAGATAGGTGAATGTGGGTAATAGAACTGCAATCTTTGATTTTGGTTTTTTTGGAGCTATAAAAAAAGGAATATACTCTTCAATATCTTTGCAGTTTAGTTTTAGGGCATAGACACCACTTGGAAGATTTTTTGGAATTTTCCATTTGAAATTTGATTTCCAATTACAGTCAATCAATGCATCGTCATGAAAAACAATGCCTCCATATTCCTCAGGCGACAATCGGAAACAGTCATTCTTTCCAGCCCAATTCCACCCAGTCATTCCTCGAATAGGTCGATTAAAGCCTATTGCATCTAATGAATTGGGTCCAGAGTCTTTGATAATATCGTCTATTCCATCATCAGTATATCCCAAGGAAGTTTCCCAACAGGCAATCAAATTCTCATTATGTATTTTTTGCCCTTCCAATAAAGTATTTATTTCTGACTCTGACAATACTTTCTCATAGATGCCTGATTGATCTATCTTTCCGTTATATAGATTAGTAACAAAAAATTGACGCGCTTTATTAAAATCTGTTGCTCCTGCCCAGATAAAATCTGAGTCGAATTTACACTCATTAATATTCAGTCTAAATGTTTCAGAAATATGAGAATCATAATCATAGGGAACAACTGGTCCAAAATGGGAGTTGTATCGATTAATTTTGCCTTTTTGAATCAAGTCAACTTTACTATTTTTGTGATTATAGGTCACACATAAAAAATACCAAGTTTTTTCTAGAATCTGAACTTCAGAGGTAATTTTGTCTACGGAAGTGCCATTTCCCATCCAAAACTCAAAATGGCCGTCTGGATTTATTCCTAAACCATAACCTTGGTTACTATTTATATTCCATTTTCCTAGGATGGATTGACGTTTTCCGTTGAGATGATTTGGGCGAACAAACGTAAAAATGGTAAAACTTTCTTGTAATGATAAAACATCTTGCTTATCTTCGACTTTAGCGAATGCCCCTTTTTGAACGAATTGTCTATTCACTTTAAGACTGTCTGGAAATTTACTATCTACCTCATTCTCAATAAATCCTGGCCCAAGAGGGTTTTCATCTCCATGAGCAATTCTTACAATCTTAGAAGAGACTGCTTTAGTATTTTCAGCCGAAATCATAAAATCAATCTCTTCATCAGCTTTAACATTTAGTGGATCACAATATCCATTAATCCTAATTTTTCCCATAAAAACTCCCTAACTCTCTAATAGATCATTAACTCTTAATAAAAATATTGCATGATAAGCTTCATTTTTACTGCTATAAACTCTTTCATCAACCACTCTTGGTGCCTTTTCAGGGTCTCCCGTAAAGGCAAAGATTTTATATTGAGAATCTTTAAGTGGGCCAATCTGCGCAACTGCGTATTTATCTGGAACCTCGGCCTTTCTAAAATAGTTTAATAATCTAGTTAACTCATATGAATGCTTTCCAACAGGATTGGCTTTATGTTCAGCAATCACCTCATCATTAATTAATGTTTTCAAATAATTACGTAAACGAGAATTGAATCGTCTTGAATAGATTATCTGCTTGTTGTGAATATCTATAGCTTCTTCAGGCATGATTTCCCCTCCTTTTGTTGTAATTAAAGACCTCTTTTGTATTTGAAATCGGTGTCTAAAATTTCTAAATTGTTCTCTAATTCCAGTTATTCCATTTGACGCATAGGTTGTGACTAGGATCATAACAATAGCAATAATTACTATACGCATTGGCCCCAATTCAAATAAACCCCGATCTATTAAAATTACTATGGCAGTTCCAAAAACTGCACCTTCTGCACGACCTGTACCACCAATTACAATCATTGCAAATAGCAGCATGAGTTGATCTAAAGAAAAAACTCCCAAAGAAATAGACCGAAAGTACATGGCATAAAACGCCCCAATAAAGCCTAGACCAGCACATGAAATCAGAAAAACTTTTAATCTTGCAGAATGATAGTTAATACCTATGGCTTCAGCAAACTCTTCATCATCTCTTGCAACTTGAAGTTTTCTGCCTAATGTTTCCCCATTAACTAAACGATAAATTAGTAAAGCGAGCAATAAAAGTATAAAAGATGAAGCAGCTCCTAAAAGGAGGCCTGGCCGTTGAAGATACCAATCTTCAGGAATAAATGATGATACATTGTTGATACTCCCATTAGTTGGTGTTAGTGCATGAATTTGACTGATAAACACACGACAAATCTCTGCCAAGCCTAGAGTAAGCAACGCATAATACAGGCCATCAAGTCGAGATGATGGAAGTGCTAAAAACCCACCAAAAATCAATCCAGCTATTGTTCCAATAACAAAAATCAATGGCCAAGGCACTCCAAAATAGACATTTGCAGTCGCAGCGATATATCCAGAAACTCCAACTACTGCCATAGTTGCGAGAGAAAATATACCTGCAGTTCCTAGCGTTAAAGACCAAAGAAGGTTTATTGAGGCATAGATACAAAATATTGCAACAGCGCTTAGAGCAAAATTTGATAACCAGGGAATGCTAACTGCTAATGAGATAAGACTTATGAACCACCATAGTGGTCGCTTATCTTCCAGTCGACGCTCCTTGATTAGACTTTTTTTATTGTAACTTGTTCGCCACTTCAGTAGGTGGCGACGACTCATCGGAATGCGAAACTTTTTCCAAATAGAATTATTTTTTGGACGTAATTTATACTCTCTGCTTTTTTGACCAATTGCCTGAAGAGTAATTTGTTTATCAGAATTTAATTTAAATATACTCATTTTCTTGTTTCGTCCAATAATCCACCTAAGCCTCGAGGTCGAATAATTAATACAATTACAATAAAGACAAATTGAATTAGTAAAACATATCGTTGACCTAGAAAAGAAATCTCACCTGTAATTACCTCAAGAATTCCAATAATTAAAGCACCTAACATTGCACCTGCAACAGATCCTAATCCTCCAAGGAGAGCGATTGTTAAACCTTTAATAAGAGGCAAAGCTCCTGCAGTAGGACTAAAGAAACTAGTTTGGGAGAGAAGAATTGCTGCCATTCCAGCAAGGCTGCCTGTCAACATCATTACAGGAAGTGCTCGTCTACGAATTGATATGCCAGATAATGCCGCCCCTTCAGGATTTTGCATCATCGCTCGAATTTCAAGACCTATACGACTATTTTTAAACCACAATAGCATAAAGCCAACCAATAACAGCGTACCAATAATTGTAGCCGCCTGATCATACCTTATAGAAAAATCTAGAAAATCTATACGCCCAAAGCCAAACAATTTAGGCAAAGCTTTCTGTCTCGGTCCAAACGACCATAATAAAAATTGAACAGTAACAATATTTATAGCTAGCGTAGCAATCAAACTTCTTATAGCGAAATTTGGTTTATCATGAAGCGGTAAAAATGCTATTAGATAAATAATTGCTCCAAAAATAGCGCCTGAAAGAAGTGCAACAGACGTCAATGAAAAAACGAGTACTGGAGTATAAAAGGCTGTACCTGCAAGACTCGCTTTAAGGATTGGTACGAGCCAACCAGAGGCTATAAAAGTTGAATATCCTGACACAACAAAAGTAGCACCATGGGCCATATTAATCATTCCCACACTTGACCAAAGCAGAGAAATCCCAATGGCCATCAAGCTATATATTGCTGCTAAATTTAAAGCATAAATTATTAAATTCAAATCCATAATTAACCAAGTGCTATGTGACCTACATCTCCACGTAATCGTCCTGCATGCATACCAACCATTCGGTCGACATTTCCTTTAAGTATGCTGACATTCTGTTCAGCAATAATCATTGCGCTATTTTTTATTTCCACCTTAAGTAAAGCTTTAATTACATTTTCAGAAATCTTTGGGGCAAGGCCAAGAGAAGGCTCATCAACCAAATAAAGGCTAGCCTCTTCCATCAACATTCTTCCAATGGATACCATTCTTCTTTCACCTCCTGAAAGTTTTCCAACTAGAGATTTTTTTAGTGTTTCAAGAGGTGGAAAAATTTCATAGATTTGCTCTTTCTTTGATGACCTATTTTTCCAAGACTCTTTTGTATAGGCACCGCAATCCAAATGTTGCTCAACAGTTAGTCCCGGAAAGATTGCATCTCCTTGAGGTGCCATTGAAATGCCTGCATGAATAATTGATGGTGTTTTTCTACCTGCTCCAAGCGCTCTTCGGCCACCAATTTCTTTTTCATTTAAAATAATTGAGCCTTGTTGCCAACCAACTAGGTGAGTTAAAGCGCGAAAAAGAGTAGTTTTTCCATGGCCATTTAGACCAACTATAGCTATCCTCTCCCCCTCTGATATAAGAAAATCTATTTCATGTAAAACCCTCAGTGCCCCATAGCCAGCAGAGAGTTTAGATGTTTCAAGTATCTTATTCATCAATTATCATCTCAAGTTCCAAAATAAGCTTCTTTTACAACTTTGTTTTCAAAAATTCTGTCAGAAAAATCTGTAGCAATAATTTTGCCTAGATCAAGAACAGTGACCTTGTTTGCGATCGCTGATACGAGCTCGAGTCTATGTTCAATCAATACAATTGCAATCCCAAGCTCATCAACTATTTTTCTTAATATTAGGTCTAATTCATCTATTTCAGTATTAATTAAGCCTGAGGCAGGTTCATCCATTAATAAGACTTTTGGTTTTCTCATTAATAAGCATGCCATCAATAATTTTCGTCTATTAAAAGTATCCAAGGATGACGCAGGGGTCTTCCAATTAACTTCAAGATTTACCATAGAGGTGGCCCACTCAGCTGTATGTCTAGAAAGATGAGGTTCATATGCTTTTCGGGCTGCCAAAAAAATATCTTCAAGAGATAAAGAATCAGGAACTACTGGGCTTTGATAAGTTCTTGCTAATCCTAGCTTAACTCTCTCATGAAAAGATTTTGAATTCAGTGACTGCCCATCAAGAACAACTGATCCCGAATGAGGTGGGTAATTGCCACAAAGAACTTCAAATAAAGAAGTTTTTCCAGCTCCATTTGGTCCTACAAGCCCTAAAACTTCAGCATTTTCAGCTTTAAATGAAACATTTTTGAGAATATCTCTTCCACCTAGTTTTAAAGAAATATTGTCACAGCTAAGTATGCTCATAAAAATAATAATACGCTCAAAAAAAGCCCCACCATTAATAATGTGGTGGGGCTGAGAAACAACTCTAAATAATTAAGGTCTAAATGTAGATTGACTCATGTCAAGAGGCATAATAATCTTATGTTGATTATCTTGCACTTGATAGAGTAAATGAGTGACTCCTAATGATTTATCTGCAGTTTGCCATGGGTGAACTAAAGGAGCTTGAGTAGCTCTATTAAAAGTATATGTACCAGATACCCCATCATATGTTAGGTTTCTGATTGCATCACCAACCGCATCAAAATCTTCAGCTGGCACTTCACTCCAAACTTTAGCCAGCATATAAATAGTGTCATAGGCACTACCTGTATATACTTCACCCATATTTTCTCCATAAGCCTCAGTATAGGCTTTACGGAATGCCATTCCTTGCTCGTCAGCTTGGTTACCAATAACTGATCCCCAAATCATTCCTTCTGCTGCTCCAGCAGCAAGTTCTAGAAACTCTGGTTGGCTAGGACCATATTGCAAATAAACAAGGGATCCCGGAACAGGGTCATATGCATACTGTTGAGCAAAACTTGCAAGCTCTGCGGCTACCCAGTGTGAAATGAATATAACACCAGCACCTGAATCATTAAGGTCTTTCACTATTGGCGCCCAGTCTGCTACAGGATATGCAATATCAGTGATTTTAGCGAGTTCCCAATTTGGAGATGCAGCAATAGCCTCTTGTGCAGACTTTGAAACAGTCTGAGTGTATGCTATTTGCCCTTGAACAATATGCACTTTGTTATTTATTGGGTTCCATTCAGTGTCTTTATTCATTGAGTCAAGGTAATTGATTAAGCCACTCCCATACCAAGTTTCATCACCATCAATTTGAAAAATATTGCGATATTTTTTAGGATTGTCGCGAACCATTTCCAATGAGACAACTGAAGTATTACCATGCATGTATGGAATTCCGTTTGAAGCAGCTGCATCCATAGCAACCTGTGGAATTAAGACAAATGAAGAAGCTATAGCATGAGAGCCTTTTTCAATTAATGCTTGAAATGCAGCAACTGTTCCCTCTGGTGTCAAAATATCTGTATCGAGTACCTCAACACGAAGCGCTCTTCCATTAACTCCTCCAGCTGCGTTTATTTCAGAAACAGCCAGATTAACTCCATTTAGCCAGTCCATATGATCAGCACCTCCAATTGGCCCTGATAAATTAGTTGGAACTCCTATAACTAGGTCATCTCCAGCAATTGAGGTTGCTGAAAGTGTATTGAGCAATATCGCGCATGAAATTATTTTACCCAAATTCATAAATTTTCTTATTTTTGACATCTTCTCTCTCCTTTTAATTAAATTAAATGTCCTTTTAATGTAGTTCGTACACGAACGAAATATAGAATACCATAAAATGTAGTTCGTGTACAAACGAATATTTTTTTTTATCCAGTTTTAATATATTTCTCGGTTTTACAAAACCCGCAGATTAATAATTATTAATAGTCAAATAGTTTTCATGCATTTTTTTAATTGCTAGAATTAATTTGAATTTCGAGACTTGATTAATGAAAAACTTTAGGATATACTAAAATTTGTTCGTATACGAACGTTTAAAATAATTGAACATAATTTTAAATTTGACAAACTTTTGTTTGTTTAGAGATATTATTTTTTGAAATAAAAAAAGGAGAAAAATAGAATGAAAAAATTACTAATTGGAGTGCTATTTGCATTTTCTACTTTTTTAGTAGGCATGCCAGTTGCACAAGCAGACTATCCCGATAAGCCAGTAACTTTTGTTGTGCCATGGCCTCCTGGGGATTTGGAAGATGTCTTAACTAGAATAATTGCCGAAGATTTTCAGGCTGAATATGGTATGGCTACAGCAGTTGTGAATAAGCCTGGTGGAGGTGGTGGACCATTCCCCGGTGCAATGGAAGTAGCAGCAGCTGATGCAGATGGTTCTATGATTGGTTCATTTGTAATAGGTGTTCCTGTTGTTGGACCAGATCTTGGAATTGAAGGTTTGACTAAAGAGACTTTTGAGCCTCTAGGTATATTTTTAACTTATCCATTTGTAATAGCAACCTCAGGAAATGCGCCATATAGTTCTATGGCTCAACTAGCAGGTTATGCTAAAACTAATAAAGTAACATTGGGACACTTTGGTGATCCACTTACACCAACTCAAGTAACTAAAGCTGCAGCTAAGGTGATGGGCTTTGAATGGGGTTCAGATGCTGCTTTTGATATGTTGGATTGTAATACACTGGCTTCAGGTGATGCTGATGTAATTAATACAACGATTCAACTGATTCTGCCATGTTTAGATGATGTTAAAGTGTTGGTATCTGTAACTAATGAACGAATCTCTAAAGTTCCAAACACGCCAGCTATTGGTGAGTTGATATCTGATCTTGATATCTTTCTATGGAATGGTTTATTTGTTGAATCAGGAACATCTCAAGATGTTAAGGATAAAATCATAGCTGTTGCTAAGAAATCAATGCTAAGTGACAGAGCTCAACAAGTAGCAGCGGATACTGGTGCTTTAATTTACTGGATGGATGCTGAAGCTTCAGAGGCGCAGATTAATAAGGATAGAGAGACAATGGCTACTATTGGCGGTCTTCTATAACAAAGTAAAGTTAAATAAAAAAAAAGGAAGGTTTAAACCTTCCTTTTTTTTAATTATCATAAAATAGATTGATCATGATTTGTCCGGGTTGTTATGGAAAAAAATGAATACCAAGTAGGAAATTTAATCTTTGTGATTATTGTGCTCTTTTTAGTATCCGTGTTGTTAATATCAATTCCATATCAAACTAAATGGTTTGATGGCATCCCTTTAGTCAAACAGCCAAGGCTTTGGCCTACTTTTTGTATTATTGGTATGGCATTATTTAGTGTGTTTTATAGTTTACAAATTTGGCAGAATTATAAAATTGAAGGAAGAATTAAGAGTGAATTAAAAGAATTGAAATCTTGGGCAAAGCCGTTTGAGTTTGTTGTTTATTTTTTACTCTATGTTTGGCTTGTTCCTCTAGCTGGTTACCTTTTTTCAACTTTATTATTCTTCTTTTTACTGACAATTAGACAGGGCTATCGAACTCTTTCTATGTTACTAATTAGCTTAACAACAGGTTTTGGAATTGTAGTCGTGTTTAAATCTTTATTAAAGGTGAAAATTTCTAGTGGCGCCATCTATGAGTACTTACCAGATGGATTGTCAACATTTTTTATGATTTATTTTTAATCAGAATTTATGGATGTAATTCTTTCAAGTTTTGAAATATTTCTTCGATGGGATGTCTGGGTAGCCATCCTTATTGGCTCTGTTGGCGGCGTTATTATTGGTGCAATTCCAGGTGTAGGACCAGCTGTGGCCATTGCTATTTTGCTACCTGCAACCTACAGTATGGACCCCATTATTGGTATTACTGTTTTACTTGGTATTTATGGTTCCGCGATGTATGGCGGTGCAATTCCAGCAATATTAATTAATACCCCTGGAACACCGGTTAATGCTTTAACTACTTATGATGGTTACAGTATGACAAAAAATAATATGGCAAGGCGAGCCATTACTTTGGCTTACTGGTCTTCTTTCACTGGAGGTATTTTTTCGATTATTGCACTTATTTTTATGACCTCTTTGATAGCTAAAGTGGCCCCATTATTTGGTTCCAGAGATATATTAATGGCAGCTTTTTTAGGGCTAATTTTGGTTGTTATTTCTCATCGAAAGCAAACCTTAATTGCTGGATTTTTAGTGTTTTTTGGAATGTTTATAAGCACTATAGGAATGGAAAGTGTTAAATACTCTAAACGATTTACTTATGATCAATCATGGCTTTTATCCGGATTTGATTTGATTACCGTATTGCTTGGATTGTTTGCTATTTCTCAAGCATTAATACTTCTTACTGGAAATGATAAAAAAGTTCCGATGCCTAGTTTAAAGGGTGGAAATCTAGAAGGATTTTTTGGGCTAATTAAATATAAAACTGTTGCTGCAATTTCTGCCAGTATGGGTGTCATAATGGGAATAATTCCTGGTGTAGGTGAATTTTTAGCGCAGTTTTTTTCTTACAATATAGCTAGAAGTATTTCAAAAAAACCGGAGCGATTTGGTAAAGGTGCACCAGAGGGTATTATTGCTGCTGAAACGGCAAATAATGCAGTTCCTGCCGCTGCGATGATACCTCTTTTGGCGCTTGGAATTCCAGGCGAAGCATTAACTGCAATGATGTTGTCGGTCTTTTATGTGCACAGCATTATTCCAGGTCCAGATTTGTTTGAAAATAACCTTGATTTTGTCTATGGTCTATATGAGAGTTTGTTCATAATTAACATTATTGTGATGGTTTTCTTATTGTTTGCAACAAAATCTCTACTTAGAATAATACAAATACCTCAACGTTTTTTGGGAATCACTATTTTAGGTCTCTCTTTTGTTGGGGTATACACTCTCAGGAATTCTTTTGTTGATTGCATTATGTGTGCATTTTTTGGCATTTTGGGTTATGTATTAAAAAAACTTGATTTGCCCATTGTGCCGATTATTCTTGGAATGGTGTTAGGTAATATCATGGAACAAAAATTCCGCGCTAGTCAGGCGCGTATTGATACTATTTTTGACTATGTTAATCGACCTATTTCAGGAACGATTTTTGCGATAATTGTAATCGCATTATCAATCCATTTTTGGGTAGTATGGAGACAGTACAAAAAACATAAACTAATTCATTAAGAATACTCATATGAAAAAAAATGTTCTGTTTATTATGTGTGATCAGTTAAGGTATGACTATCTTTGCTGTACAGGTCATCCAAGCATTAAAACACCCAATATAGATATGCTTGCTAAGAAAGGCATGTTATTTAAAAACAGCCATTGCAATGCCCCATTATGCGGCCCTAGTAGAGCCAGTTTTTACACAGGTCGTTACATGTCGAGTCATGGAGTGATGGCTAATGATGACCCATTGAGAGTAGATGAAGTTACTTTGGGTGACTATGTTCGTGAACTTGGTGGTGAGGCGCATGTTGTTGGTAAGAGTGAAGGTCGACCAAATAAGGAGTCATTAAATCGTCTCGATATCCCTTTAGAGTCGCAAGTAGCCCAAGAAAGGCATGATAATGGTTTTAAACCTTTTGAGCAGTATTATGGTTTATATCCTGAGCCAATCCTGAAAGAGGGTTTAGGTTATAACAATTACTTAGAGTCTAAGGGTTATAAAATGCACAACCCTTGGGAAAATGCTGCCAATACCGCTACAAAATCTGGCGTTCAATATAGTGGATGGGAAATGAGAAACGCCCACTTAGCTTCTGATATTGATGCGCAACATTCTGAGACAGCATTTCTTACTAATCGAGCTATGGAATATATTTCCTCGAGAAATCCTAAAAAAAATTGGTGCCTTCATTTAAGTTACTTTAACCCGCATTGGCCATTGTTGGCTCCTGCACCATATCACAATATCTATGAAGATTCAGATGTAATAAAGGTTAATAAGGATGAGTCTGAAATACAAAACCCTCACCCTGTCTTTTCAGCTTTTCAAAAACTTGAATACTCACAAAATTACTCCGATGAAAAAAAACGTAGACATGTTATTCCAACATATATGGGATTAATTAGCGAAATTGATCACCATATTGGAAGGCTGATGTCTTTTTTAGATAAAAATAATTTGAGTGAGAATACTTCGATTATTTTTACCAGTGATCATGGGGATTATCTTGGAGATCATTGGCTTGGTGAGAAAGATTTATTTCATGAGGCTTCATTAAGAATTCCATTAATCATTGTTGATCCAGAAATGCCTGATGAATTGCGTGGTACTTCCGAAATGAGGATGACTGAGTCTGTTGATATTGTTCCAACTATTGTTGATATGATGGATGGCTCATTTGCATCCAATAGAATGGAGGGGCGCTCACTTGTTCCTTTGCTCTATGGTGAAAATTTGGCTTGGAGAGATACTGTTTTTGCTGAAATAGACTACGGTGATAGAGGTGCTAGACAAATTCTTGATAAACACCCATATGAATGCCGAGGTTATATGATTAAAAATGGTCAATGGAAATATATCTATTGGGAAGGGTACCGTCCTCAACTCTATGATTTGTTAAATGACCCGAATGAGTTTATTGATTTAGGAGAAAGTGAAAATCATTCAGAAAAATTAGTCGATTTTGAAAGTCAATTATTTTATTGGTTAAGACACAGAAAACAGAGAACAGTGGTTGCTTTAGATGAACTTTATAAGCGCTCCCCTGAGACTGATGAAAAATTCGGCATAATCATTGGCAGATGGTAAGTGAATAATCATTCAATATCAATTGCGATTCTAGACTCAGTCCCCAAGATGCATTGGAATGATGATAATGGTATTACAGATGGTGAGAAATTTGTAAGCCTTTTAGAACCTGAAAATGTTAGTGGAAAGTTTGATATTTTTTATGTTTCTGAGTATCAGTTCCCTGAAAATATTGAAAGTTATGATGGTTACTTATTGACAGGTAGTCCTGTAAGTGTTCATGATAAAGATGAATGGATAAAAATGCTTTCAGAGTTTGTTGGCAAAGTGCATAAAAAAAATAAACCCATTGTTGGCGTTTGCTTTGGCCATCAGTTAATCGCTAAACACTTTGGTGGTGTTGTTGCAAGCAATGAAAAAGGTTGGATGATTGGGAGCTTTTCTTTAAACATTAGTAAAAAATTACCTTGGATGAAAAAAAAGATTATGACTACAGACTTATTTCATTTCAATAAGGAAAGAGTTACTAAGCTACCAAAAGACGCCAAAAGTTTTGCTAGCTCTGAAGATTATCCATACTATGCATACACTATTGGAGATAATATTCTCTGCTTGCAAGGTCATCCTGAGCAACCCAAGCGTGCAATGTATAAGTTTCTTGAGGTGACAAGACCGATATTGAGCGAAAAAGATATTAAGAAAGCAAATACTTGTATTGATATTGGAAAGTCAGATTCAGATATTTGGTCAAAATGGATTATGGATTTTTTCAAATCTTACTTTCCTAATGCTGAAAATAAATAATTATTTAAAGGGATAGCTTTATTGACTAATAATTAGGAATATAGTATATTGTTCGTATACGAACAAAATTGAGTATTGGTATCTTAATTGTTAATTATGGAGAAATATTTTGGGTGAAATAGTCGGCGCTGGTCTTTTATCACACGCCCCAACAATCATGATGAATAAAGAGCAAAGATATGCTCTAAATGATGGCAAAGAAATTTCTCTGGTGCCTGGTTTGAATGAGATTAGAAAAAAAGTAATTGAGCCACTTCAACCAGATGTAGTGATTGTTATTGATACGCATTGGTTTACTATTGTAGAGTTTATTGTATCTAGTCATAAAAGACGCAAAGGCTTTTACACTTCAGATGAGCTACCTCAGATAATGGATAGTATTCCATTTGATATTAATGGAAATCCTGAGTTAGCGAACAATATAGCCGAATGTGTAAGCAATAATGGTGTTCGTTGCTCTTCAAATAATAATGAGCATTTACCGATTCATTATCCAACAATCAATATGCTCGAGTTCCTTCAAGGCGATGAGCAATGGCTTTCAATGAGTATTTGCGCTACTGCTAAAAAAGAGCAATTTATTAGAGTTGGCAGGGGATTGAGAGAAGCTATTGAGCAATCCAACAAGCGGGTAGTAATTCTAGCAAGTGGTGGGTTGAGTCATAAGTTTTGGCCACTAGGAGAGCTAGAGCAACATGAAGCCTCTGACCCTATTCATGTTCTTACTAGAGAGGCTAGAGAGGCTGATGAGGCAAGAATAGAGTGGTTAAAAAATGGGGATCATAAATCAGTCTATGATGGAATGGAGGATTATAATCAGTTTTCTCCAGAAGGAAAATTTGGCCACTATCTGATTATGGCAGAGGCAATTGGTGGAGTTGATTGTAAAGCAAAAGGTCAGCAATTTGGCGACTATGAAAATGCAACTGGTACCGGCCAGGTCCATCTTTGGTTTGATCGTCCAGCAAGCGGCTGGAAATAATTAATATACATGTGTTTGTTAATTTAGCTCCTTAACTAAGCTTTTTAGATCTCCTTTAAATCTTTTAATGTCATCCATCAAAATGGGTTTTTTATATGAAAGAAGTTTTCTTCCGCAAATATGATTTACCCCATGGTTTAGAGTATCAATAGCAACTAATTGACCGTCTACAAGGTGTAGGACAGTCAAAGTTCCAACATTTTGATTTTCTAGAACATGGTGTTTTGCATTTAATTTTCCAACACCAGCCATTTGTAACTTTAAATCACCTTGGTCAGACCAAAACCAAGGTATTGGTGAGTAGCTTTGAAGTTTTTGATTGTTCCTCAGTGCTATTATATTTTTTGCAGCTATCTTAGCTTGTTCACTAGCATTTTGAATGGACTCTAATCTTAGACGTCCAGAATCAGATTGAAATGGAAAGTTTGCAATATCACCAATTGCAAAGATATTTTCATTTGAAGTTTGAAGTAATTTGTTAACCAAGATGCCATTATCAATATCTAGATTTGCCTCAGTAGCAAGTTCGATATTTGGGGTGACTCCAATACCTGCAACAACTAGGTCAGCTGAGATGATTGAAGAGGTTGTTTCAACACCCCTATTATTAATGGATAAGGCTTTACAGTTTGTCAAAATTTTAATGCCTTGAGAATGGTGTATTTTTGAAACAGATTCTGCAAAAATAGGTGCAACTGAGCGGCCCAATATTGATGGTCCAGTCTCTAATAAAGTTACATCCTTGTTAAGTTTTTGGACTCCGGAAGCAATTTCACAACCAATAAAGCCGCCACCAATCACGGCTATTTTTTTTGCTTTGGCAATTGAATTAGCTAGTTTGTGAGCATCATTAATTGAATATAGCGTTTGGGCTTGCTCACCGCCAGGGATATTGAGTTTATAACCTTTAGTTCCAGTTGCGATTATGAGTTGATCATACTCAATAATTTCTTTTGAATTTAATCTAACGTAACTTTGTTTAGGGTTTATTTCTTCAACAGCCGAATCTAAATTCAGCTGAATATCATTTTTATCATAGAAATCTTTTCCTAAAATTAGATCATAGTTTTGAGTATCAGAAAAAATCGTTTTTTTTGAAAGAGGGGGCCTCTGATATGGGACGCTTCTTTCATCAGAGAAAAGTGAAATTTTAATGTCTTTATTAAGTTTCCTGAGGGTTGCGGCTGCAGTTGTACCCGCATGTCCAGCCCCAATAATGACTACTGACATTCTAGATACTCTGAATAGACTCGATACGAACAGTGATAGATTCTATTTTCTCATTGATTTCAATTTGACATCCCAGTCGACTATTTGATGCGACCTCATCAATTTCCATTTCCAGTACTTCTAGCTCCATCTCAGACCTTTCCCCAAGTTCAGCACCATTCACAGATTCAACCTTAACATGGCATGTGGCACACATACAAGAGCCACCGCATGCACCTTCAATTCCTTCAACATTATTCTCTATTGCAAGTTGCATTAAATTTTGGCCTACCTGGGCCTCAATAGTTACTTCGGAGTTGTCTTCTAAAATGTATTTAACTAATGCCATAATTTTTTTATTCTTTAAATAATAAGTTTCTAATCAATCAGAGAGTTATCTAATATTTGGAAAGTTTTTAAATCACTATGAAAGTCAATCCCATAATCTCCACCTTCGCGGCCAATTCCACTAATACCAAATCCACCAAATGGCGCTGTTAAATCTCTTATTAGAAAGCAATTAACCCAGACCGTGCCTGCACGAACTGCACGACCTACACGCTGAGCAGTGGCTTTATTGCTTGTATATACCATGCCTGAGAGACCGTATTTCGTACTGTTTGCCAATTCAATTGCCTCTAATTCATCATTAAATGTTTGAAAAGTCAGTACGGGTCCAAAAATTTCTTTTTGAATCACTTCAGATTCGTTTGAGAGAGGTTCGATCAAGGTTGGCTCAAACCACAAGTAACCTTTTTTATAGATATTTCCTCCGCTAAGAATCTTATCGCCGTTGTTTTTTGCTCTGCTAACAAAATCATTAACATTTTTTAAATGATCTGGATGAATCATTGGAGTGATTTCTGTTGAGTCGTCAAAACTTGGACCAAGTTTTTGTTCGGCAGTTAGTTCCAAGAATCGTTTTAAAAATTTTTCTTTAATGGATGAGTGAACTAACAATCTTGTCCCGGCGAGACATACTTGACCAGAATCATCAAATTGCCCAACTGCTTTTTTAACTGCAGCATCAAAGTCTGCATCAGGAAAGATAATTAATGGACTTTTGCCGCCTAATTCTCCTGTAAATGGCACAATATTTTCAGCAGCAGATTTTCCAATATGTCTTGCTGCTTCTGGAGAGCCTGTAAACGAAACACGATTGACATTAGGGTTTGATACAAGTGCCGCTCCAACCTCTTCACCTATACCCTGAACAATGTTAAATACCCCTGGGGGAAAACCCGCTTCATCAATCAAATCACCTAATATTGATGCTGATAGTGGTGACCACTCTGCAGGTTTTAAAATGACGCTATTTCCTGCTGCTAGGGCTGGTGCGCATTTCCAGGTAGACAACATAAAGGGAGCATTCCAGGGCGTGATTATGACACTTACACCGCTTGGCATTCTTTGAATTTCATTTTCTGTAGTGTTTGAATGCCACTTTCTTGGTTTATATTCTTGTGCTATATCGGCATACGAACGAAAATTTCTAGCTCCTCGAGGTATCACTCTATTTCTAAGGCTTTCATGACGCATTCCCATATCTAGACACTCAATGAGAGAGATATCATCAACACGACTTTCAATTAGGTCGGCCAATTTATGCATTATATGAGAGCGTTCATCCACAGTCATTTCTGACCAAACATTAAACCCTTTTCTTGCAGCATCAACTGCAAGTTGTGCTATCCCATCATCACCCCTTGATACTTCAGCAAGAACTTCGCTAGGATTATTTGGATTAATTACAGAAAATTTTTTCTCTGAAGAAACCCTCTTCCCATCAATATAGTGATCCGTTGAAACCTCAACACCTTTTATGTTAACTTGATTTGACATTGCTTAAATTTAAATATACTTGAGATATTGATCAAATTCCCAGTCAGATGTGTGGGCGATATATCCTTGCCACTCTTGTTCCTTAATAGCTGTATGGTTATCTACTAATTCTTGACCTACTGCCTCACAAAGAGCTTTGTCAGCATTGAGAGCTTCTAATGCCATGCCCAGATTGTCTGGGACATGTCTGTCAGTGCTTTGAGATTCTAGACAATCTTGAGTTTCTGCATCAGGTAACTCGTAGTCATTCTCTATCCCTAATTTTGCTGATTGAAGAACTGTTGCTACTGCAGTATAGGGATTGGCCGCACAATCTGGCATCCTAAATTCAATCCTCGAGAGTGCCCCACGGTCATCTGGAATTCTAGTTGTTACGCCTCTATGATCATACCCCCAATTTGCCCAATATCCTGAGAGGCTTGCTGGTAATAATCTTCGATAGGAGTTAACTGTTGGGGCAACCAAAGCTGCCATCCCTTCATGGTGGTGAATTAATCCAGAGATTGATTTTTTGGCAAGATCTGATATGCCATCCTTTGCAGATTTATCAAATATTGCGTTGTTACCTTTTTTGTTATCAAAACTAAAGTTAATATGCATTCCACTTCCACCATTTGCTGATAAAGGTTTAGGCATGAAGCTTAATAGATAGCCTTTTTGTTCAAATACTTCTTTGGCCAATAATTTAAATAAAAAGATTTGATCAACTGCTTCTAGGGCCTTTCCATACTTTAAAGTAAGCTCAAACTGTGGCGAATCAAATTCTGAATTAAATGATTCTAATTCAATTCCGCAGGCTTCAGCCTGTACCCACAATTCATCAATCAAACCAGCAGGATCAACTTTTGCTCCTGTTCCATATACGTAGGCTCCAGGAGTGTTATAAGGCATCCAATTGCCATCATTGTTTTTTTCAAACACATATGCTTCAAGCTCTATCCCAATATAAGGGGTTAGGCTTATTTTTTCAAATTCGGCAATTGTCTTTTTTAATACATTTCTTCCACAGTGCGCTAAAGGTTTTCCATTAAATTCCATATCTGGAATCACAATGCCAGTATCAGTTTCCCATGAAGGGCGAATATCCTCTTTTTTGTATTTCGCAACTACATCGGGTAAGCCTTCTAATAAGCCGCTTCCTGGGGCTGGCAACAGTTGTTTATCATAGGTAAGTCCATAAAGACTAATACAGAACTTTGCTTCACATCCAGCTGCAGTATTCTTTGGCTGATATTTTCCTCTGGCAAGACCGAGATGATCTGAGAAGAGTACTCTAATTCTTTTGTAATCTTTCATTTTAACTTTATCCTCTTTAGTTAGTTTCTCATTATTATGCCGATGTTAATCTTACGGGTAAATTTTTTATTCCACGAATAAAATTTGAACGTAAGTATTTTTCTGGTCCGATCTGTTCAATTTTAGAAACTCGTTTAAGTAATTCTTGCATAGCTATCTTAACTTCTAATCTTGCTAGCCACATTCCTAAACAGGAATGAGGCCCTCCCTGACCAAAAGCAATATGTTGATTATTTTCCCTTTGTAAGTCGAAGCTAAATGGATTACTGAATTTACGCTCATCATAGTTTCCAGATGTAAACCATATTGAGACTTTGTCACCTTCTCTAATTTTTTTATTGTGCAGAATATAGTCTTCAGTAGCTGTTCGCCTAAAGTGAATGGTTGGTGATGCCCATCTGATGAATTCTTCGGTAGCACTCGACCAAATTGGGTCATCATCAGGAGCAGATTTTAGGCAATCAAATATATATGGATTGTTTGCTAGTGCATGCATAGAAGATGCCATTGAGTATCTTGTCGTGTCATTACCTGCAGCTACCATCAATGCAAAGAAGTTTTTAAATTCAAGATCTGAGAGAGTGTCACCATGCTTATCTGGCTCAAGCAGCATTGACATTACATCACCCATATTAATATTTTCACGAAGTTTTTTTTGTTTTTCTCCATAATCATAGATTTCCTTTCCTGCAGGAGAGCGAAAAGGTAAGAGTCTGTATTCGTCAGTATCTACTTTGTCAACAACAAAGTCCGTGAAATCTGGATCACTATTAGCAATCATTGCATCACCCTTTGAGACTAACCATTCGGCATCTTCATCAGGTGTCCCTATAACTCGTCCTAACATTCTCATTGGTAATTTTTTCGCAATTTCTTTGGTGGCATCGACTTCACTCAAATCAACTGCATCATTAAGGATATCATTACAAATTTCACGAATCAATGGCTCGTAGGTTGAAACTAGTTTGCGTGAAAAACCTCGATTGAACATCATACGTTGACGACTATGATCTGGTGGATCAGTCTCTTGAAATGTTTTTCGAGCCTCAAACTCTTCTTTTGATTGTTCTTCTAGTCGAATCCCTTGAGCTGAACTGAAGATTTTTGGTAAGCCATTTACTTCTCTAATATCATTGTAGCGAGTGACCGCCCAAAATCCCTTGCCTCCATCATTTTCATCAATCCAGGCACAAGGGTCTTTGTCACGCATTCTTTTAAATGCCATATGGGGGAATCCTTTTTCATAAGTATCATGACTAGTAATGTCTGCGTCAATGTCATCATTATTTGTTGGACAAACTGTTTTTAGTATTCTAGACATAATTTATTTTTTTTTGAGAGATGATTTATAGAATTTTGAACCCTGACCTCCTGCAGCTCTCTGACCTCGAAATTCCCAGTCGCCACCCATAGCTGTGGATATAACTTCTTCTGAGCTTGATGGTTGTGCACCAACATCATCTCGGATTGGTATAGCTCCATGGACAATTTTATTTGATAGTATGCCTAAGCCTTCAACCTCGACTTCAACAATATCACCAGGATTCACTGGTCGGCTATTTGCTGGGGTGCCAGAAAGTAATAGGTCACCCGGTTCTAGTGTAATGTTGCGTGCAATATCTGCAACAAGATAATTCATATCCCATTCCATTTCATTAGTGTTTGCATCTTGCATCACCTTTCCATTCACAATAGTACGAATACCTTTATTGTGAAAATCCCAACCTGTAATAAGCCCAGGACCAACTGGACAAAGTGTATCTGAGCCTTTTACTCGAAGCATTGAGCCAGCATCGGTATCCCTAAAATCATGAAGCCCATAATCATTTGCTATAGTATATCCGGCAATATAATCCTTAGCTTCCTTTGGGCTGATGTTGCGACAGTTGCGTCCAATAACAATAGCAATTTCACCCTCATAGTTAAGCCATTTGCAACGATCAGGTCTAACAATATCTCCATTATGACTATTCAGGGCGGTAATAGGTTTATGAAAATATGTTGGAGCAGGTGGTAATTTTGTAATATATTCCTTGACACGGCTTTCGTAATTTAAATGGACACAAATTATCTTAGAAGGTTGTGTAGGGGGGAGATGGTGAGCATCATTAATGTCAACGCTTCTTCCATCTTTTGTCACGAGCTCATTGCCCTCAAGTGAGGTTTGAACTGGATAGCCATTCAACAATATTCTACGATATTCTTTGGTTGTCATTGGTATCTTCCTTATTTCATTTGGGTACGAATGAATATATTATATTATGAAATTCAATCTAGTAAAGATTAATTTTTCTAAATCATTTGGGTACGAATGAATTTATTATATAATATAATTCTATCATTAAAAATAATTATTAATTATGTCCCTAAAAGGTTTTATTTTTCCTAGAACACCAACTGGTATTTCTTCATTGCTTCCTAATGTCCCTTGGCACTACTCTGGCACTCTCTTAACACTTGAATACAGAACAAATCCTGATCGAGTGGCTGAGCTTTTACCCGATGGATTTGAATTGGCCGATGAAGATCCTGGAGCTGTTGCGGTAATTTGGGCTGACTGGCAAAGCTGTAGTGATAACTTTAATGAGTTATTAGACCCTATGAGAGCTCAATATAAAGAAGTGTTTTTTGTCGTAAGATGTAAATTTCAGGGCAAAACATATTCACGTTGCGTATATATCTGGGTTGATAAAGACTACGCTGTTATGCGTGGCCAATTTCAGGGCTATCCCAAAAAAATTGGATCAATTCATTTAACTAGACCTACCTCAGTTGGTAAGGCAGGCCCCCGACTTGAGCAAGGTGGTACTTTTGGGGCTACTCTTGCAGCATATGATCATCGACTTATTCAAGCTAAATTCACAATTGAGAGAGAGTCAGACCATGCTGGCTTTGTAAACGCATTACCGATGGTTCATAATCGATGGATGCCTTCGATAGAGTGTGATGGCAGAGATAGCCTTGATGAAGTTGTCACAATGTCAGGTTACGATGCAGAAATTGGACTCACCTTTGAAGGTTCTTTTGAAATTGACTTTTTCTCTTCACCAGTTGAAGAGTTTAATTTACTCTCTCCTGAGGAGTTAATTAAGGGATACTATCGTCAAGTAGGGGTCTCTTGGAAAGGTGGCACAACTTTAAAAAGATCAAATTTGACATAGTAATTATGAAAAAAAGTACTAATAACATAGGCCATCCAAAACCTACAAAATCCGAAGAAAAAGCCAAGCAACATCTTATCTCTGTTGGCCTGTATGGTAGCTCAGTATCGGTTGTTTCAAACGCTTTTAGATTTACAGCTATTTTCAGAAACTTTTCCGAAAATAAAGTGCTCAAAGAATTTAATCTGTCATTTTCTGGATTTGTTGTTATGTGGGTTTTATGGGTTTGGGGAGATCTTGAGACTGCCAAGTTAGCAAAGAATGCTGGCATTGCAAAAAGTACATTGACTGGTATTTTAAACACCCTTGAAAAGCATGATTACTGTAGGAAAGAGCCCCATTCAGATGACGGTAGACGCGTTGTTGTCCATATTACTAAGGCAGGTGAAAACCTTATGGAAGAAGTATTTCCTAAATTTCATGAGATTGAAAATATGGCAGTATCTGAATTAACCAGTGATGATTTTGAAACGACCAAAGATAGTTTGAGAACGATGCTCAGAACGATGGAGGAATTCACTAATAAAGATAAAAGTAAATAGCCTGCTATTAAATTCTTCAAGAATTATTGATGTAATCTATTACTTTATGAATGCTTGGGCTAGATAGGACAAGC
>TARA_B110000438_G_scaffold30148_1_pt1 | contig 22795 bp, 21 predicted proteins | sample TARA_B110000438 | Tara Oceans TARA_B110000438 (sample SAMEA4398413) | marine metagenome | biome: Polar Biome; feature: [MES] marine water layer (ENVO:01000295) within the mesopelagic zone...; material: water (ENVO:00002006), including particulate matter (ENVO:01000060) such as...... | reverse complement strand
GAATAAACTTTTCATTTTCTATTATTGTATGATCATTATCTATAATATTGAATTTTAATTTTGCAACAGTTCCTCCAGAAGATATCATATTAGTATCTACAAGATAGTAGAAAGTTTTTTTCACAACATCAAAATCTTCTTTTCTCAAATAAATAGGTACACTACTTTGTGTATTATTTGTCCAATCTCTCAAATCGTCGAACCCCCCTGCAGCATCTTGGTGTGCATGAGTTAATAAAACTCCATCGATTTTTTTTATTTTATATTTTGGGAACCACTTGATAGCAGATTGATAAAAAAACTTTCCAGCATCTATAAGTATATTTTTACTGTATTCTTCACCATAAATTTTAATCATTAAGCTTGTATTATGTCTTCTATTTTTTGAATTTTTCATCATTGCATCTTTGCAAACTTTACAGTTTTTATCATTTGTCAAACAACTTACCCTAGGAACACCTTCGGACGTACCAGTTCCTAAAAAAATAATCTCTTTATTTAATTTAATCATCAAATATTCCTTTAATTGGATTAGCACCAAACCCTAGATATTCATTCGTATATAAGATACCTTTATCTAATTTATTAATTGTTTTATTTTCCCATTTTGACATACTTATTTTTTTATCTTTTGGATTATGAATTTCTGCTAAATTATTTATTAAACCCGACTGAATTACGGGTAATCCCCAAGGCTCTCCACCTCTATGTAAAATTATAGGATATTTTTTATTAGATATATCAATTATTTTTAATAGTGAACTTATTCCTCCACACCAAGTTATATCTGGTTGCCAAAAGTCATAAGTATTATTTTTTTTCATAATTGAAAAATTATTATGATTTAAATCATGTTCTCCACCAGCTAAAAATGCTCCATTTAATTTTCCTAAAATTGATTCAGAATTTAAAAGTGTTTCAGGTGAAGAAATATCTTCAATCCAGTATATTTTTAAGTCTGATAAGAATCTAGACATTTTTTTTGTGTATTCAATATCCCAAGACATATAGCAATCTATCATGATTTTTTTTGAATTATTGAATTTTTTCTTAATACTATAAATAGTGTCATATAATTCTTTTTTTTCGTTTTCAAAATCTCCGTTAGATTTTACAGAAAGCTTAAAGCTTTCTAAGCCTAATTCGTTATAAGTTTCAATATTATTACCAGTTGCATATGTATTAATACTTTCATTATGAAAAGTTTTATTTTTTTCTAGTAAATTTTTGATTGGTATTTCATAATAGTTACTAAATGCATCCCATAAAGCTAAGTCAATAGAAGATATAGCCATTGAACAAACTCCACCTCTGCCATATGGAATGGTTTCCTTGTATAAGTTATCGTATATAGATTTTATATCATTGATATTTTCAACTTCTTTTCCTACGACTAGTGCAGCTAAATGACCTCTAATTATTTCTATAGAGGCATTTCCGCCACCTCCGGTACCAAAACCAAAAATTTTATTATTATCTGTATATATTTTTGTGATAATTTGCCATAAATTTGGTCGCCAGTCTTTTAAAGTTTCTTCATAACTTGGATATACTGCTTCAATTTTAGTTATTTTCATGGGTATAACTTTCTATTTTACATATAAAATGAATACTTACGGGGTGTGGCGCAGCGGTAGCGCACTCGCTTTGGGAGCGAGGGGTCACAGGTTCAAATCCTGTCACCCCGACCATCATATTTGTTATTTATGTTGTCTATCTATTAAACTATAGCAATATATTTTTTTTTTATAAATAACACATGGAGAAAAATGAACTGGCTAGTAGGAACATACTCAAAAAGAAGTAGCAAAGGAATATATCTTATAAATTTGAATGAAGATTCAGGGCAAATGAATCAAATTGAATCTTTTGAAAATGTAAGTCCTATAAATCCTTCCTTTTTAGTTATTGGAAATAATAATAAAGTTTTTTCAGTTGGAGAGTCTTCTAAACTCGAACCTGGAATAGTATGTTCTTACAAAATTATTGGACAAAATATAGTTAAAATTGACGAAATTGAAACTAATGGTTCAGGTCCTTGCCATCTTTCTATAAACAAGAAGAATAATTTTTTAGTCGTAGTTAATTATAACTCTGGCGATTTTTCAACATATAAAATTTCTTCAGACTCAAAATTTGAATTTATTGAAAAGATTTCTCATGAAGGATCTAGTATTAATCAAAATAGACAACAAGAGCCTCATACTCATTCTATAACTTTCTTAAACAATGAAACTTTTTATATATGTGACCTAGGAGTGGATAAAATTTTTAAATACCAAATTGATCCAGTATCTTTAAAAATAATTGATTCTTCTTTTATAAAATCTCCAGAAGGATCTGGTCCAAGGCATTTTGTAATTAATTCTGATAAAAAAAGAGCTTATTCAATAAATGAATTAGATTCAACAATTAGTTCATTTGAAATAGATGCAAATAATAGCCTAAATTTATTACAATCAGTTTCGACAATTCCAGAAAATTATATTTTGGATACAACAACTGCAGATATACATTTTTCTAAAAATGAAAAATATATTTATGGATCTAATAGAGGACATGATTCTATAGCTAAATTTTTCGTACAAGAAACAGGTACCCTGATTTTTGAAAAAACTTTTTCATCTTTAGGTAAAACACCAAGAAATTTTTCTATTTCTAATTCTGGAAATTTTTGTTTAATTGCAAATGAAAATACTGATGATATTTATAGTTTTAAAATTGATTCAAATGGAGATTTTATTCCAACTGGATATAAACTTTCAATTCCTTCTCCAGTTTGTTTATCCGAGATTTTCAAACGAGGGTCTTAATACTTTCTTAGTAGTTTCTAACGTTAGAATTACAAAAGCTCCTAATATTGAAAAAAATGCTGAAATCCAAATTGCATATTCATATCCTCCTGTCACATCAAAAACTAACCCAGGTATAAATCCTCCTAGAGCCATTCCCAAACTTGCAGCTAAAATTTGCCAACCATAAGTTGTATCCATGGGAAAAAACCCATAATATTTTCTATTCATTATTGGAAATAAAGTCCCTTCACCTCCATATGGAATTGCCCAGAGTATTCCTACTAAATAAAACATCCATTTATCTTCAGTAAACACCCAAGGTATAACAAATAGTCCTTGTCCTAAAAAAGAAAGAAACATAATTATTTTAGGATTAATACTGTCACCTAAAATAGGTGTAAGAAACCTAGTTGAGATTGATACAACCATTATAATAGTTAAGCACATTACAGAATCTGTATAACTAATACCTTTACTAATCATTAAGGGAACTAATCCAATTAAAATAACGGCATGACCTACGCAACCTAAAAAATGTACATTCATTAAACTCCAAAATGCATTTGTATTATAAACAATTTTTTGTAAATTCATTGAATCAATATTTTCACCTTGAATATTTTTATTTTTGTCTAAATTATTATTATTAGTAGTAGCACCATAAGGTAGTAAATTCATTTCTTGTGGAGTATTTCTAAAAAACTGTAGAGAAATGACCATGATAATAGTTCCTACAATTCCACTTATAATAAATGTTTGTTGCCACCCTAAAGAATCTAGCATTATTCCCATTAATTGAATAACAATAGCAGGACCGAGGCTCCACATACCAATTATTAGACCAGTCGCTAGTCCGAGCCTTTTCTTAAACCAGATGGCTACAGCTGGTATAACAGGAACTAAAAACAAAGATTGTGCAAAACCAAAAATTACTCCATATGAAATATAAAATTCAAAGATTGTGGTTGCCAAGGCTGTCCACATCATACCTATTAAAAAAAGAATTAATCCTATATACATTGTTTTTCTTGCACCTATTTTCATAGAACAATAACCCGCAATAGGTGAAGAAAATGCAGTTACTATTGACATGATTGCATATGCTATTCCGATTGATTTAGGATCCCAAGAAAATTCCTCAACAAGTGGATCAATTATAATACCAAATGCCATTCTTATTGCCGAACCTATCATTTGAGCAATAGCTCCTACTGCTACAATAACCCATCCATAATGTTTGAAATCAACATCTGAAATACTTTGTCTAATTTTTAGTGCAAAGGACATATAAATATACTACTTTCTTGGAACCATGAAGTTTTATAGTCAGAATATTCATCTATTTTATTTTGTGAATCCCAAGCAAAAAAATAAATCAAAACAACAAATGAACATACTATTGTAAAAAAGAAAAGTGAAATTCCTTTTACTGGTGCTGCGCTTTCCATCATAAGACTTTCTTACTTGTATTGATAAACTTTTAATAATTATTACCAAGTCTATTATCTTATTAATTTAGTAAACTTGTAGTAAAAATAAGATGCGGAAAAAAATTATAATTATTATTATTCAAGAAAATTAAACAATTTTAATAATATGCTATATCTAAGCTCATGCCCAAAATGTAAAAAAGGAACGATTGAATACACTGAAGATAAACAAGGAAAATATATTCAATGTTTAATGTGTGGTTTCAATAAAAATTCTAACTCTAAAAATACATTTAAGATAAAATCTAAAACTTCATAGCCCCTTTTTTAAATATATAATTTTAATAAACATTATATATTTATGATTATTGATGAGAATAAAATAAGAGTGCTTATAGTTGAAGATGATAAAAGTATTAGAGAGGCACTTAGGTATAATTTAATTGCTGAAAATTATTTTGTTAAATATGAAGAAGATGGTATTTCAGGTATCAATACTATTTTATCTGAAGAATTTGACATAATCCTTTTAGATATAATGTTACCAGGCCTTGATGGTCTTGAAGTATGCAAAAGAATTCGTTACGAAAATATAGACACTCCTGTAATATTTTTAACAGCAAAGGGGACTGAAATAGATACAGTATTAGGTTTGGAATTAGGCGCTGATGACTATGTATCTAAACCATTTAGCATGCCTGAATTACTTGCTAGAATTAAATCTAATCTAAGAAGAAATAAATTAGTTAAAAATAAAAATAAGATAATATCAAAAAAACAATTTACACACTTAGGTATTGATATAGATTTAGATAAAAGACAAATAAAAATTAATGATGAAGATATTTTTTTCAGAAATAAAGAATTTGATCTTATTTATCTTTTGATGTCAAATCCAGGAAAAGTTTTTACAAGGGAGATTTTGGTTCAAGATATTTGGGGATTTGAGTATCTTGGAGATACAAGAACAGTTGATGTTCATATAAGATGGATTAGAGAAAAAATAGAAGAAAATAGCAAAATTCCTCAAAAAATAATTACAGTCAGAGGAGTCGGTTATAAATCTAATGTCGACTAACTTTTTTTTTAAAATTAAACTTCAAATTTTAAAAATTCCTATTTCATTTTTAGTTTTTATACTTAATTTCTTTGTGCTAATACTTTTTTTATTTCTAATTTTTTATTTACGATCTGCCTTCCAATTACTAGTAACTTTTTTGATATTTATTTTTTTAAGTATGAATAATATATTTTTATTTAAATTTAAAATAAATAACTATAATTTTGAAATATCTAAAAATATAGAAATAGAAAAAAATAGTAAAAAATATTTCTCAGAATTCAATGGAATTACTAATACAATAAATAAAAAAACAAATTACTTGAGAAATGAAATTAATATTTCAACAAAATTATTAAATTTATATAAAATATCAAAAAATCATTTCTCAGATGGAATGATTTTTTTAGATTACGATATGAATATTTTAGATTATAACGAGCAAGCTGTTAATTTATTTGATATAGAAATAAACAATCAAAAAGATATAAATAAACTTACTGATTTTTCAAATAATTTGGATTTATTTAACTTTTATAATAATTCAAAAGAAGAAAAATATTTAGAAACAGATATTACACTTTCATTCCCTCAAAGGTATTTTAACTTGAAATCTGTTAATACAAATAATTTTATAATTTTAATTCTAAAAGATATGACAGAGTATGTTAATTTAGATATAACAAGGAAAGAATTTTTTGCAAATACATCGCATGAATTAAAAACTCCAATAACTTCTATGAAATTAAATTTAGATGCATTAAGTAATAGTAAAAAAAATAATAATGATTTAGATTTTGATTTTTTTCTTAATAAAATCAAGATGGATTCAGATAGATTAGAGAAAATTTCTAAAGAAATTATAGATTTACATGAAATTGAATCTGGTAAATTATCTGTAAATATTCAAAAATGTGAATTATCAATACTTTTGGAAGAAATTATAAAAGATTTTTATATAATTTTGAAAAAAAATAAAATTGATATTGAAATTATTACTCAATCAAGATTTCCTAAAATATTAATTGATAAAAATATGTTTAAAAATGCTATTGAGAATTTAATTTCTAATTCAATTCGTTATAGCCCACCTAATAGTAAAATTGAAATCAATTGTATTTATACTGAAAAATTTTATAAAATTTCAATTAAAGATTATGGAATTGGATTATCAGATAAGGATCTTCCTCATATATTTGAAAGATTTTATAGAGCTGAGGGATTAAGAAGTGAAAAACATTCTGGAATTGGTTTATCTATAGTAAAACAAATTATAGATGTTCATAATGGTGAAATTTTTGCTGAAAGTTTATTAAATGAGGGATTAACTATCACGATTAAGATTCCATATTTGTGATTTTTTAACATTTATTTAATATTTTAAAACTTTACTGTAATAAGCTAGTTTTGACTTTCAATTAATATATTTTAAAATATGCAAAATTCTGATACTTCTAGAAATAGAAAATTAACTAGGCGGAAAACTGAAGAGTTTATAATTGTAAATTTGTTAAGATTAAGTGGGCTTATATCTATAATTACTACTGTAGGAATAATTTCTATATTAGGATTTAATTCTATTCCTTTTTTTTCTGAAGTTGGATTTAGAGAATTTTTTACAGGATTAAAATGGACTCCTCTTTTTATTCCACAAAATTTTGGTGTATTACCTCTAGTTAATGGTACTTTTCTTGTTGCTTTTATTGCTGCTTCAACTGCTTTAATTTTTGGTTTGGGAAGCGCCTTTTATTTATCTGAATATGCATCAAGGAAATTCCGTAAAATTGTAAAACCCTTATTAGAAATTCTTGCAGGAATCCCAACTGTTGTTTATGGATATTTTGCTCTAACATTTGTAACTCCAATTATTCAATTTTTTTTTCCTGAAACGATTATATTTAATGCACTTAGTGCAGGAATAGTTATGGGGATTATGATTATTCCAATGGTTTCAACCTTATCTGAAGATGCTATGAACGCTGTACCTAATAGTTTAAGAGAAGCTGCTTATGCTGTTGGTGCTAAAAGGTATCAAGTAGCTTTGAGAGTAGTATTTCCTTCAGCAATTTCTGGAGTTGTAGCATCTTTTATTTTAGCTATTTCTCGAGCTATAGGTGAAACTATGATAGTTAGTTTAGCAGCAGGAGGGAAGCCTGCTTTAACAATAAATCCTTTAGATGCTATCCAAACAATGACAGCTTATATAGTAACTGTAAGTCAGGGAGAAACTCAACAAGGATCTGTTGAATATAATAGTATTTTTGCTGTTGGATTGCTTCTTTTTTTCTTGACTTTTCTAATGAATATAATTGGTCGACTCATAGTAACAAAATATGCACAACAATATGATTGAAAAATGAAAGATAAATTTTTTAACTTAGTATTTTTATTAGCAGTTATGGTTGGATTAATATCTTTAATGGTTTTATTTGTAGATATTATTTCAGATGGGTATAAATATCTTACTTGGGACTTTTTTACAAACTATGCATCTAGAAAAGCTGAAAAATCTGGAATTTTAGCTCCACTTGCAGGAACTTTATGGTTAATTTCATTGACAGCTATTTTAACTATCCCTGTAGGAATTTCTACAGCATTATATTTAGAAGAATTTGCTACTGATAATTGGTTTACTAAATTAATAAAACTTAATGTATCTAATTTAGCAGGAGTTCCTTCTATAATATATGGATTACTAGGATTAGCTTTTTTTACTTATACATTATCTTTAGGTAAAAGCTTAATAGCAGGTGCTTTAACTATGACTTTATTAGTTTTGCCAATTGTTATTATAGCTTCCCAAGAAGCCATTAGGACTATACAACCATCATTAAAGGACGCAGCTTATGCACTTGGAGCAACAAAATGGGAAGTTTCTAAAAATGTAATTTTACCTCATTCTATAGGAGGTATTATGAGTGGAATAATTTTAGCCATGTCTCGAGCCGTTGGTGAAACAGCTCCAATTTTGATAATTAGTTCTCTTGTGTTCATAACTACAGTTCCATCAGGACCTATGGATAGATTCACTATTTTGCCCTTGCAAATTTATACTTGGGCTGCGTTTCCTCAAGATGAATTTAGAGCAATTGCTTCAACGGGAATTATAGTATTATTATTTATACTAATTTCAATGAATTCTATCGCTATATTTATTCGATTGAAAAATCAAGATTGAAAATAAAAATTTTATAAATGTTATAATTTTTATTATGGCAAATACATTTTGGCTAATAAATTTATCTCTAGAAAATTTTAAGATATCTCAAGAAAGATCTTTTGATATTATGGGATTTTCAAAAAAAGATAATAAACTCACAAATAAAATTGATAAAAATGATAATGTTATTTTTTATGTTTCTGAATTAAGATCTTTTGTTGGATTAGCAAAAGTAAATTCAAAAAAGTATTATGAAACAAAAAAAATATGGAATATTTCTAATAACGATGAAATACTTCCATATAGAGTTAAATTAATCACACCAAAAATTTTATCTGAAAAAAAATTCGTAAGTGCTTATGACGTTTCTCCATCTTTAAGTTATGTAAAAAAATGGGCTCCTGAAGATTGGTATTTAGCTTTTATCACACCAGTTCATGTAATTTCTCAAAATGATTATTCTATAATTTCTAATGATATTGAAAATAATCTAGATAATTCTAAATTATTAAAGAAAAAAGTAAAAAAAACCAAGAAGAAAAGAAAAGTTTAAATGCTCAGTATATATTTACTATTATCTGAGATTATTTCTTTGATTTCTTCTTTGCTTTTTTGAAAAATACTACTTAGTTTTTCAAGTATAATATAAAGATCTTTAGGCTCAGTCCATCTGGTTCTGTTTTTTTTAAAATATTGTGGGTAAGAATCTGTTTCAATTACTAATCTATCTAAAGGTAATTTTTTAATTGTACTAGATAAATTTTCATCTCTTAGAAATGGCTTTGCAATAGAAATAAATACACCATTATCTAGTAATTCTTTAGCATATTGATAGTCTCCTGAAAAATAATGTGCAACTGATTTAATTTCATTTATTTTCTCACTTTTTATAATTTTTATAGCCTCTTTTTCTGCATTTCTAACATGAAAAGCTGTAGGTAAATGATGTAGTTTAGCTAAATTTATTTGTTCAGAAAAAAATTTTCTCTGTAATTTAATATCTACTGAGTTTTCTTGTAAATCTAATCCTATTTCACTGATCATTATAGTTTTGTCAAACTGAATTAACTTTTCGAGTTTTGCTATATAATTATCTGTACTTTCATCATGAATATTCTGAGGATGAACTCCTACTGCAGCGTAAATTTCATTATAATTATTTGCTAATTCTAAAGCTTTAGTTGAATCCGTTAATGTTGTACCTGCTGCTATGATTAAATCAATATTTTTAAATCTTGAATTATTTATCAATATATCTAAATCTTTATCTGAAAATTGTTGTATATGTGTATGGATATCTATTAGCATTTTAAAAATTTACTATTAATTGATATATTTTAGGAGGTTATATGAGGGCTGGTTTTGGACAAATTAATAATCCCACACCTGAATTTCTGAAATTTGCATCTCAATATGGTGTAAAAGATATAGTTTTATTTACTCCCAACATACTTGAAGAATCTCCAGGTGTTTGGTCTAAAGTTGAATTGATCAAATTAAGATTAGAAGTTGAAAATTATGGTCTTCAATTATCAGCAATAGAAAATGTACCAATACATTTTTATGATCACATAATGTTAAATGGACCTAATAAAGATTTACAAATTAAAAATATGATTTTGAATATATCTAATATGGCAGATGCTGGAATACCTATTTTTGGATATCATTGGATGCCAGATCATTATCTTAGAAACAAGGATGTTCGTATTAGAGGAGGATCTGTAGCAACTGCTTTTAATTTTGAAGATGCTAAGCAAATACCTATAACTCATGACAGAGAATATTCTGAGGAAGAATTATGGTCAAATCTAGAAGAATGGATAAAAATTATTACTCCTATAGCTGAAGAAAAAAATATTAAATTAGGTATTCATCCTTGTGATCCTCCAATTGATAAAGTTGGTGGAATTCCACAAATACTAAGATCATTTAAATCTTACAAAAGGTTAATTGAAATTATTGATTCTCCTTCTAATGCAATTGAATTTTGCCAAGGAACTTTTTCAGAAATGTCTGATGCTAAAAATGGAGGAATATATGAAATGATTGATTATTTTTCTTCAAGAAAAAAAATATTATACGTGCATTTCAGAAATGTATCGGGTACTATTCCTGATTTTAATGAAGAATTTATTAATACAGGATATGTTGATATGTATAAAGCGATTAAAATTTATCAAAAAAATGGTTATGATTCTTTTTTTATAGAAGATCATGTTCCCGAAACTTTTCATGATAGTAAATGGGGGCATAGAGGTAGGGCTTTTGTAAATGGATATATGCAAGCATTGATTGAAGCAGCTAGCCATGAAAGTTGTTAGGTATTAAATTTCTAGTTATGCGATAATTTTTTTGGAGATAAAGAAATTAATAAACAAGCCATAATAGCTATAATCGCAAAAAGTGGAAAACTAAATTGATAGGATCCTGAAAAATCATATATTAAGCCTGCAGATATTCCTCCTGCAGCTTGTCCTGCACTTACAAAAGGTTCAGTATAACCTCTAATAGCACCTATATTATCTTTACCAAAAATATCAGATAAAACTACTGGTGGGATTACCAATAATCCGCCTAATGTAATTCCAAATAGAAATGCGATTAAATAAGCGGAAAAAATACTATTTACTAGTAAAAATAATAGAGAACTAATTCCTAACCATAGAGTAGCAATTAAGTATACTTTTTTAGAATTAAATCTATCTGTTGCCCATCCAGTTATAATACTTCCAAAGCCAGTTCCTGCTGCCATTAATGTTAATGCAGAAGCTGCAATAATTGGACTTAATCCTTTATCAATTAAATAAGCAGCTTGGTGAATATTTACTCCAGTATGGATAAAATATGTAAGAAATCCTACTAAAGATAGCATCCAAAATGACCTAGATTTAAAAGCTTTTTTTAAACTTATAGATTTTTCTGATCTAATTGAGTCATTTGATGATTGCTTGATATTTAAGTACTGACTATTCTTTTCAAGTATATCTTTAGGATTATTAATCATACTAAAAAAAACTAATGGAAAAGATAGTATCCAAACACTTATCCCTATACAAATCCAACTTAATCTCCAAGAATCAATATTATTACCATCTAAGTTCATAATTACTTGTGCAAATAAAGGAAATAAGCCCATTCCTAAAGAATGCATCAATCCTAATACACCTATTGCTTTGCCTCTATTATTAATAAACCATTTGGTCACAACCGTAGAAGCACCAATTTGAATAGGTGAACTAAAAATTATTCTTCCTATTCCAAATAAGATATAAAAAGTTACAGGAGTAAAAATTCTACTTATAAGTATTGTAGTGATACCTAACAAAGCTACAGAAAAAAGTAATGTTATCTTTGAACCAAATCTTTGAATTATATATCCAGATAAAGGAGAAATAAAAATAGAAACAATTCCAGCTAACGAAGAAGCGCCAACTATTAAAGTTCTTGACCATCCTAAATCTTCACTCATAGGATAAACAAAAACTGCTATAGTTAAAGTAGCTGCTGAATTTCTAACAAACATTGTAGAGCCAGAACCAGCTACAATGATCCAACCATAGTAAAAAGGGATGTTTTTTTGAATTAATTTAGCTATTTGGTTCATTCTAACTATTTATTTATTCTGATAATAGAATGTAACATTAAAAATAATAATAGACTTTGATATATAGGGGAGAGAATGTCTTTAAGCTTAAATAATAATAATCATAAAAACCAGCTGAATTTAAAAGAAGGGGAGAGATCTTTTTACGATATAGGTTCTTTAGCTTCACAGCATAAAATAGATATAGAAAAATTACCTTTTTCTATAAGAGTATTATTGGAAAATGTTTTGAGATCCTACGATAATAATATTTCTAATGAAAAACATATAGAACAATTACTTAAATGGGATAAAAATTCTTTACCTAGTAAAGAATTTCCTTATATGCCAGGCAGAGTACTTTTACAAGATTTTACTGGAGTACCAGTTGTAGTTGATTTAGCTGCAATGCGAGATGCTGTTTCCAAATTAGGTGTAGATCCTTCTATAATTAATCCTATTGTTAGATCAGATTTAGTTATTGATCATTCAGTTCAAGTAGACTCATTTGGAAAAAACTCATCTTTAGAATTAAATATATCAAGAGAATTTGAAAGAAATGAAGAAAGATATAAATTATTAAAATGGGCACAAAGTGCCTTTTCTAATTTTTTAGTGGTTCCTCCTGGAACAGGTATCGTGCATCAAGTTAATTTAGAAAATTTGGCTGAAATAGTACTTTCATCTAAAGATGATAATATAGTTTATCCTGATACATGCGTTGGTACTGATTCTCATACAACAATGATAAATGCTGTTGGAGTATTAGGATGGGGAGTTGGAGGTATAGAAGCAGAAGCTGTAATGTTAGGACAACCTTATTATATGCAAGTTCCTGAAGTAGTAGGAGTTAACTTATTTGGAAATATAAATGAAGGTACAACGGCTACAGATATTGTACTTGCAATAGTTGAAAAATTAAGAGAAGTTGGAGTAGTAGAAAAATTTGTAGAATTTTTTGGTCCTAGTTTAAGTAAATTATCTTTGACTGACAGGGCTACTATTTCAAATATGGCTCCTGAATATGGAGCTACTTGTGGATTTTTTCCAGTTGATCAAAGAACAATTGATTACCTTAAATTGACTGGAAGAGACGAGAAAATAACAGATAGAGTTGAAAAATATACCCGAAAAAATAAATTATTTTATGATGGGGTGGCTCCTGAATTTACTAAAATAGTTGATTTTGATTTATCAACTGTAAGAAGTTCATTAGCAGGGCCTAAAAGACCTCAAGATAGACTTCTATTATCAGATGTTAAGACAAATTTTCATGAAAATTATGACTTAAGAGAAGAACAAATAAACACATCGAAGCTAGACAATGGTTCTGTTGTAATAGCTGCAATTACTAGCTGTACTAATACTTCTAATCCGCATGTTATGGTTGGAGCTGGCCTAATAGCAAAAAATGCTTCTATGAAAGGAATAAAACCTAAATCATGGGTAAAAACTTCCCTTGCACCAGGTTCAAAAGTCGTGAGTAAATATCTTGAATCAGCAGGATTAGATAAGTACTTAAATGATATAGGTTTCCAAACTGTAGGTTATGGTTGTACTTCATGTATTGGTAATTCAGGTCCACTTCCACAAGAAATAGCTTCAGAAGTTGATAGTAAAGAATTATCTGTAGCAGCTGTTCTTTCTGGAAATAGAAACTTTGAAGGAAGAGTTCATCCTCAAACAAAGGCTAACTATCTTGCATCTCCTATGTTAGTTGTACTATATGCACTTGCAGGGACTGTTAATATTGATTTTACTAAAGACCCAATTTCGCATGATTTAGAAGGAAATCCTATTTACTTAGATAATTTATGGCCATCATCTGAAGAAATTGAAAATACTATTAAAAATTCTTTATCATCAGAAATGTTTATAGAAGAATATAAATCTGTTTTTGAAGGACCTAAAGAATGGAAAGAATTGACTTCAAATAAAAGTAATAAATTTGATTGGCAATCTGACTCTACGTATATTCAAAAACCTCCTTATTTTGAAGAATTTGATTTACAACTGTCTGAAAAAATTGAAATAAAAGGCGCAAGATGTCTGGTAAAACTAGGTAATTCAGTGACTACGGATCATATTTCACCAGCAGGATCAATTCCTCAATCTGCTCCGTCTGGTCAACTTTTAATATCAAGCGACGTTCCTAGATTCGAGTTTAATTCGTATGGTTCTAGAAGAGGAAATCATAACATAATGGTTAGGGGTACGTTTGGAAATATAAGATTAAGAAATCAGCTAGTTGAGGATGAAGGAGATTGGACAATTTATTTTCCAACAAATGAAAAAATGAGAATTTTTGAAGCTTCAGAAAAATATGTAGATTCTAATATTCCTTTAGTAGTTTTAGCTGGAAAAGAATATGGAACGGGTTCTTCAAGAGATTGGGCAGCAAAAGGACCTTCATTACTTGGAGTCAAGGTTGTTATAGCTGAAAGTTTTGAAAGAATTCATAGATCTAATTTAGTAGGAATGGGAATTATACCATTGCAATTTTTAGAAAATGAAAATCCTGAAATATTGGGTCTTGATGGATCTGAAACTTATGATTTTGAAGGGTTAGAAAAATCAATCATTCCTAACTCTAATATTACTGTAAACGTTACTAAGCAAGATGGTACAAAATTAAAATTTAAAACTTTAATTAGAATAGATACAGATATTGAGGCTCAATATTATTATAACGGAGGCTTGCTACCATATGTACTTAGAAAAATGGTAAAAGAATCTAAGTAAGACTTTCATAAATAGATTTTTTTTCCCACATAAAATTTGATTTTATAAGCTTTGCGGGTCTAATATTTTGATCACTTAAAAATAACTCTTTTCCAATTTGACCAAACATCATAGAGATGAAATTTTTATGAATAGGTATTTTTATTCTAGGTTTAACAAAAATATTTATATCATCTAAAATATTTTTCATGTTCAATGATTTTTCTGAAGTGATGTTAATTGGGCCACTTAAGCTTTTATCCTCAATAATATGATTTATTGCTCTTAATGTATCTTTTAAGGAAATCCATGGAAAGAAATTCATACTAGGCCCAATTTTTTTTATGCCAATTACACTATTGAATCTTTTGAAATTTTTTATCATGGGTGATGAAGGCGAAATAATAGTTCCTAATCTTAAAAAAACAATTCTAGTATCTTTTAGAGTTTGAATTGATTCCCAATCATCTACTAAATCTGATAATACCCCTCTTCCTTTAGGAGAATTTTCTGTAAGTATTTCATTAGGTCTATCACCATAAAAACCACAAGCAGATGCTGAAATTAATAATTTTGGAGGGTTTTTGGATTTACCTATAGTATTAATTAATGTTTTAGTCGGATTTAATCTACTTTTTTTCAATTCTGAATTTTTATTAGGAAAATTTCCAATAATTTTTCTGCCATTAAGATTAATTATTACATCTGAGTTAGAAATTAAGCTTTCACTTAAATAATTATTGTCAGGATCCCATTCTGTTTTTTTTGTAGATTGATTTTTTTTATTTCTAATTAATACATTTGTTTTATAGTTTTTTTTTGAAAAAAAACTAATTAAATTTTGCCCTATAAAACCACTTGATCCACTAATAGTAATTTTCATAAATTTATATTAAATCTTTCTGCTTAAGTGTTATACTATCAATAATGTTTTTGTTAAAAAATATTTATACAAAATAATTTAATTTTTTTAAATGCAACAATACGATAAATTAATAAACAAAATTTCAATTAAAGTTACAGAAATTCTTCATTCCTTAGATGAAACTCAATTACAAAATGTAAAATTTTCATTTGAAGATCAAGAGAGATATATTTGGTATTATACTCCTCACTCTCAAAATGGATTATTATTTTTTGATATGAAACCATACCAAAGAAAATTAACTTTAGATTTATTAGAGCTTTCATACTCAAGTAATGGTTATAAAACTGCTAAATCAATAATTAATTTAGAAAATATTTTAGGTGATTACGAAGCTACTCATACTGATATTTCAGAAGGTGGATCAGGTCAATGGGTTAGATCTTCAGAAAGATATTGGTTGGCAATATTTGGATTACCTAATTCTGAAAATAAACCTTGGGGATTTAGAGTGGGAGGTCATCATATAGGTCTAACTATAAATATATTAGATAATAATATTTCAATGCATCCTCTATTCTTCGGTGCTAATCCTGCTCGAGTGGTAGAAGGTCCTCATAAAGGATTCAGAGCTTTAGCACCTGAAGAAGATCAGGCAAGAAAGTTAATTAAATCTTTGAGTTCAGAAAAACAGTCAAAAGCTATAATAACAAATGAAGCTCATTCTGACATTTTAACTGCAAACTATAGAACATTCGACCCTTCAAATTTTGATCAAGGGTTGAAATTTTCTGAAATGACAGACCAAGAAAGAAATAGTCTGCTGGAATTAATAAATGTATATGTTAAAAGATACAATAAGTCTTTTGCTGATTCATATTTAAAAAAAATAATTTCTATTGGATTCGAAAACACTAAATTTTCTTGGGCTGGTTCAACAGAGATATCTAAAGGACATTACTACACGATTAAACATGATGCCTTTTTAATTGAATATGATAATGTCCAAAATGGAGCTAACCATATACATTCAGTTTTGAGAGATTTCAAAGGGGATTATGGAGAAGATATTTTGAGAAACCACTATACATCTAGCCATTCCTAAGTTGATAGAATATTTATAATTTCACCACTATCATCTAGATCTATATCATAAGCATTAGGATTACTAGGTAAACCAGGTAATGTGATAATATCTCCAGCTAAAGTTACTATTTGTTTAGCGCCGCCTAATACTCTAACTTCCTTTATAGGTAAAGTATGACCAGTAGGTGCTCCTCTAAGTTTAGGATTAGCTGAAACTGAAAGATGAGTTTTAGCCATACAGATAGGAAAATCCCATCCTTGAGATTCAAATAACCTTAGGGTTGTTCTTGTCATAGGGCTCCATGATACTTTATCCGCTGAATAAATTTCTTTAGCAAGTTTTTCTACTTTATTTATAGATGATTCTTTATTTTCATATAATAAATTAATACCTTTTTCATTTTCATCTAAATTAGAAATATAAGAAGCAAGATCAATCATTCCTTCTCCTCCCTGTGAAAAACCATTAGCTTCAATAGCAACAGAATTATTTTCTTCGCATATTTTTTTTACTAAACTTATTTCTTCTTTAGTATCATTTGGGAATAGATTTATTGCTACAACTGATTTCAAACCATATTTTGAAACAATCCTTATTGCATTTATTAAATTTTCTGAGCCTTTTATAATTGCTTTTTCATTTTTCCCCATTAAGTTTTTAACATCTACTCCACCATGCCATTTTAAGCCTCTAATTGTTGCAACTATTACTGCACAAAAAGGTTCTGGCCCTCCTTGTCTTACTTTAATATCCATGAATTTTTCAAAACCTAAATCTGCTCCAAAACCCGCTTCAGTTATGACAAAATCTGCAAATGTTGATGCTACTTGGTCTGCTAAAATTGATGAACAACCATGAGCTATATTTCCAAAAGGACCCATATGAACTATAGCTGGTTGACCTTCTACAGTTTGAGCTAAGTTTGGTTTTATTGCATCTTTAAGTAATGCCATCATTGATCCAACAGCATTTATCTCTTTAGCTAAAACAGGTGTTTTATCTTTTTTCCATCCTACAACAATATTTCCGAGCCTTTCTCTTAAGTCTTTGTAAGAATCTGTTAAAGCTAATATAGCCATAATTTCTGAAGCTGCTGAAATATCAAATCCTGTTGATCTTATTGGAGAAGTTGTGGGACCTCCAGACCCTGAAATAATAGATCTCAATGATCTATCTTCAGCATCAGTTACTCTTCTCCATGTAATATTTTCTGGATAAAAGTCTTTAATTATGTTTCTATAAACTGTATTATCTACCATTGCTGATAATAAATTATGTGCTGATTCCATAGCATGGAAATCACCATTAAAGTGAAGATTTATATCTACTGCTGGTTCCACGGTAGTTTTACCTCCACCTGTACCACCTCCTTTATGACCAAAAACCGGTCCTAAGGATGGCTGTCTTATAGTAAGTGCAACATTCTTATTTATTTTTCCTAATCCCTGTGTTAATCCAATTGCAGTTGTAGATTTACCTTCTCCAAGTGGTGTTGGTGTTATAGCTGTAACGACAACAATTTTAGATTTTTTAGTTTTATTTATATTTTCAAGAGGTATTTTAGCCTTGAATTTCCCGTAAAATTCAAGAGATTTTGAATCTATACCGAATTCGTCCGCAATTTGCTCAATATGTTTTATTTTTTTCATAGTTTATTTAATATTTTATTAGTTTTATTAGGGTTCTTAATTATAACTATCAGAAAACATGACAGTGCGCATAGTAATGACATAACCAATAAGGAATAAAAATAAGTATTATATGTATCGTATAAGTATCCTACAATTACTGGTGCTGCCATCATTCCAATTCCCATAGGAAATGCATTAAGACCTAAAATTGTTCCATAATGCTTTCCACCAAAAAAATCACCTCTAAAAGCATGAAAGATTGGAGTTCTCATTCCAAATCCAATTCCATAAATTATACAGAATATTATAACTAAGAAATAACTATTTGAATAAGCAAGTATTATTATTGCAAAGGATTGAATAATTAAAAAGATAGGAAGTAAAATTTTTTTATTATATATATCTCCAATTAATCCTCCTGCTATTTGGCCTAAAAAATTAAAAATAAACATTATGGGTAAAATTGTTCCAGCTTGAATTACACTTAAATTTACACCATTTGTGTCAGTTAGATATAAAAAAATATGTGCTGAAATAGCACCAACAGAAATATTGGCAAAAAAATGAGAAAATGCAAGAATCCAAAATGGCTGAGTTTTTAAAGCATTTTTAGGTGTCATGTCAGAATTAGCTATAACTTTAGGATTAGATTTAATTTTTTCTAATATTGAAAAATCAGGTTTTTTTCTCATTATTATTGAAAGTATAGGTCCAGATATTAGAAAAATAATTCCTAAAATTACCATAGTTAAACGCCATCCATATTCTTCTATAGAAAAAACCATAAATGGCATAAAAAATCCACCAATTGAACTTCCTCCAATAACCCAACTCATAGCAGTAGATCTTTTATGAGGCATCCAAACATTTACTGTTGCCATAGATGGTACAAAACCTCCAATACTGACACCGATTGAAACTACAAGATAAGAAATATAATAAAAAAGAATAGAATTTATAGTACTTAACCAAAATAATCCTAAACTTGCGATAATGAATCCTAATAGAATCATTTTCCACGCACCAAATTTATCACTTAAGTAGCCTTCAATAGGACCTAATAAAGCACCCCCAAATCTTCCAAAGGAAGAAACACCTGAAACAATGGCTCTTGACCAGCCAAATTCATCTTCTATAGCTTTAAAAATTATGCTTCCACCAGTAAAAGTTGGAATACTTGATATTAAGGTATTCATAGCACCAGCAATACTTACCCACCACCCATAATATATTTTTTTTACTTTTAAGATCATTGTTTTCCGTGTACACGGTAAAAGGTACCTATTTACAGGTAAACGTTACCGTGTAAATTTATTTTCTTTTGAATTTTTTATGACTATATGTATAAAAAATAGGCTTTCCAGTTGCCACTTCAATTTTATTTATATCAAAATCTGAAATATTTTCGAAGATTTTAATCATTGCTCTAATGCTATTACCATGTGCTGCAATTAAAATATTTTTTCCATTGTCTAATTTTGAATATAGAATTTCATTACAAAAGCTTTCGACTCTTACTAGGGTATCTTTTAATGATTCACCTCTTGGAAAGTCACTATCTTTTATATTTTCAAAAATCGGTAGTGATTTATCACTATTCCATTTGTTCTCATTTAATAAGGGAGGTTTTGTTAAGTAGTCTCTTCTCCACTTAAGTACCTGTTTTTCTCCATATTTTTTTGAAGTTTCTTTTTTATTCAAACCTTGTAAATCACCATAATGTTTCTCATTAATTCTCCATTCTTTTTCAATATTAATATCTTTAATCTTTATTTCTTCAAGAATTATTTTTGCAGTATTATATGCTCTTGAAAAAATTGAGCTGTAAACTAAATCGATTTTTATTTCTTTCAATTTTATATCCTGAGCTGCAGATTTTGCTTCAGATATGCCTTCGTGTGCTAGATCTATGTCTGTCCATCCAGTAAATCTATTTTCTTTATTCCAGTAACTTTTACCATGTCTAACCAAAATTAATGATGCCAAATAAAATCCTTAGTTGATAATTGTTAATTAATTATTAATCATAAGTTTTAGTTTGTCATCGGCTAAAATAGTTTTTATTTCTTCTAATTTTTCAAATGACTCGAATAATTCTAAAGAATTAATATAATTTGTTTTAGGAATATAATCTTTTGACTCTTCATAACACTTTTGTTCATAGGCAGTCATTTTTTGAAATAAAGCCCTTTTACAAGGTTTCATTTCAAAAAAATCTACAGATAAATTATTAGTATCAAAATATATTATTGTTATTGGAATGAATGTTTTAAGCATCCAAAAACTAGATTTTTGCTCATTTTTATAACTAAAGAGCATTCCATCTATAACTTCTGAGTCTCTTATACACATTAAACCTCTTTGATGCTCAATATTAGATTTTCCATGATAAACATTTATATTAACTGAACTCGAATTATTACTCAAAGTAATATTTGTGGTTTCATATTTTAAATCTTCTGAAGAACAATTGTAATAATTATCTCTAATTTGGTCACATGCTATTAGTAATATCAATAAAGAAAGAAAAATTATACTAATTAACTTATTCTTCATCTAGTAATTGTTTAACTTTTCTTGGAATTTCAAATTTGATTTCTTCATCAATATCATGGAACCGTATAACTTTATTTGGATTAAGTTTTTTCACAATTTCATATACTAAATTTTCTGGCGTGGATGCACCTGATGTTAATCCTAATTTTTTTATACCAGTTAACCAATTTGGATTTATTTCATCATAAGAATTTATAAGATATGAATTTGTGCCTGATTGTATGGATACATCTCTTAATCTATTACAGTTTGAAGAATTAGATGCTCCAACTACTAATATTAAATCAACTTTGCTTGCAAGTTTTACTGTAACTTCTTGTCTGTTAGTAGTGGCGTAGCATATATCATTGCGAATCTTTGCATTTGGATATACTTTTTTTATTTTCTCTACTGTATTTTCTGTATCTCTTACTGATAACGTCGTCTGAGACAGAACTACCACATCACTATCTTTTTTTGCATTATTTAACAAATTGAAACTTTCTCTATCATCAATTATTTGCATATCTGCTTGACCGGAGGTTCCAATAACTTCTTGATGTCCTTTATGACCTACTAGGATTATATTTTTTCCTTCTCTTGAATATTTTTTTGCTTCATTATGTACTTTGGTGACTAAGGGGCAAGTGGCATCTATAACTCTTAAGTTTTTTTCTTTTGCTAATTTATAATCTTCAGGTGGTGACCCATGAGCTGAAAAAACAACAGTAGAATTATTTGGGACATCACTGACCTTTTCTACAGTTATAGCTCCCATTTCTTCTACTTCAGAAACTACTACTGGGTTATGTACGATTTGATGCTTTACATATACAGGTGAACCATATTTTTTTAAAGCTATTTCCACTAGGTCTATAGCTAGAACTACACCTGCACAAAATCCTCTTGGGCTTGCTAAATAAATATCCATAAATTTAAACTTTATAAATAAATTATAATCTTTTTTTTTTTTAGATTATATAAATATGATTTTTTTTACCCTTTTATTATTCTCAAAACTTATTATTTTTATGTTTTTTTTTGATAAATTATGAATAAGAGATAAAATATGACGAATAAAAATTTACAAAAAGACCCTTTAATAATAAGTGGAAATGCTCATAATGATTTGGCAAAAGATATTGCTAAATATATGGGGCAAAAACTAACTAGGTCTGAAGTATTTAAATTTATTAATGATAATACGTTCGTAAGGATACTTGAAAACGTTAGAGAAAGAGATGTTTTTATAATTCAACCTACTGCCTTTCCTGTAAATGATCATATTATGGAATTATTAATCATGATAGATGCAGCTAAAAGAGCTTCAGCAGGCAGGATAACAGCAGTTATTCCATATTATTCTTATGCCAGGACAGATAAAAAAGATCAACCTAGAGTTCCTATTACAGGAAAACTTATTGCTGACCTAATTACCACAGCAGGAGCAGATAGGGTAATGCTTATGGATTTGCATGCAGGTCAAGTGCAAGGTTTTTTTTCTGCAACAGTTGATGAATTGACTGCTTTGCCTATTTTAGCAAGATATTTTATAGAAAAAAAACTAGATGATTTAGTTGTTGTTTCACCAGACATAGGTGGTACAAAGAGAGCTAGAGACTTTGCAAATAAACTTGGAGCTCCCTTAGCAATTATTGAAAAAAGAAGAATTGGCAATAAAGATAAAGTTGAAACCTTAAATATTATTGGAGATGTTAAAGAGAGATCTGCTGTTTTGTTTGATGATGAAATTAATACTGGTGGAACTATGACTGCTGGATCAAAATTATTAAAAAATAATGGAGTTAAGGATGTTTACGTAGCAGCTACTCATGGTGTTTTTCCTGAAGATTCAATTGAAAGCATTGTAAATTCGAAAGAAATTAAAGAAGTTGTAGTAACTAATAGTCTTCCAATAAACTATA
>TARA_B110000438_G_scaffold33353_1_pt1 | contig 22955 bp, 19 predicted proteins | sample TARA_B110000438 | Tara Oceans TARA_B110000438 (sample SAMEA4398413) | marine metagenome | biome: Polar Biome; feature: [MES] marine water layer (ENVO:01000295) within the mesopelagic zone...; material: water (ENVO:00002006), including particulate matter (ENVO:01000060) such as...... | reverse complement strand
AATTTTCACGCAATATATTTTTTTGTACTTTTGCCATTGAGTTTCTTGGAAGTGCCTTAGCAAGGATAATTTTCTTTGGTATTTTGTAACCAGCGAGTTGTTGTTTGCATAGTTTGATGATGTCTTTTTCTTTAACCTTAATAGATCCAGATTCGATTACGATAGCAACTACACCTTCACCAAGATCTCGATGCTGTATACCTATCACAGCAGATTCCAAGACGCCATCAATATCATCTATTATTAATTCTACTTCTTTTGGATAGACATTGAGTCCTCCAGAGATAATCATATCTTTTGATCGACCTACAATTGAAACATAGCCGTCTATATCAATCTTCGCTTTATCACCTGTTTTGAAGTAACCATCATTAGTAAAATCTTCTGCAGTTTTTTCAGACATTTTCCAATAACCCTTAAATACATTGGGACCTTTTACTTGAAGATTACCAATCATATCTTTTTCTAAACCCTGCCCCTCATCATCCATGATGCGAACTTCAACACCTGGAAGTGGAGGTCCTACCGTACCGGGCTTTCGTTTACCTTTGATTGGGTTAGAGGTATTCATATTAGTTTCTGTCATGCCATAGCGCTCTAAAATCTCATGCCCTGTTTTAGTTGCAAAATCATGAAATGTTTCTTCCAATAGAGGTGCTGATCCAGAGATAAATATACGCATATTTTTACAATTTTTATGCGTGATATTATTTGTTGCTAGCAATCTTGTGTAATAAGTGGGAACTCCCATAAGTGCTGTACATTGACTCAAATTTCGAAGAATTCTTGCTACATCAAATTTTGGTAACCAATACATGCTCGCACCGCTTAATAATGCACATCCTATAGCTACAAATAGACCATGCACATGAAAGATAGGCAAGGCATGTAATAATGTATCTCGTTCTGTAAATTGCCAACTATCGACTAATGTTTGAGTGTTACTTATTAAGTTTTGATGGGTGAGCATGATCCCTTTGGGTCTGCCAGTAGTTCCAGAAGAATAGAGAAGCGCCGCTACATGATCTTTGGGCGTAATGTAGCTTTGAAATATCTTTTTTTCTGACTCTGATGACTTAGTTAATGTACCTTGCCCGTTTTGGTCAAGTGTAAAGACATGATTAATATTATTTTTTTTGGCTAATTTTTCAAACACTGAGAGGTTTTTTGGATCGCAGATAATGACAGTTGGTTCAGCATCACTTATGAAGAATTCTAATTCACTTTCAGTGTAACCTGGGTTTAGTGGATGATAAATAAGGCCTGCTCTTAAGCATGCAAGATATAGAAAAAGAGATTCTGGACTTTTTTCTATCTGAATAGAAATTCTCTCTCCAGGAGATACCTTTAGATTGATTAATAAGGAGGCAATTTGAGCAGATTTACCTTTTATGACTTCATAATCATAAGTTGTTCCATTATCAAGAATTAATATCGGTTTATTATCTGTTTTCTTCAGAGAGGCATCAAAGTGAGAAAAAAGGTTGCAGTTTTTTAATGTCATTCTTTTCCTATGTAAAGATAAATGTTAAAACAATATATAAATAATAAACAATAATTTCTAGTAAGCATAATTTGGAGTGTATCAATGGTAGTTTATGGAGTTGCTTTATTGGCTTTTTGTATGCTGACCGGAATTTTTTTAGGCGACCTATTGGGCCAATTAATTGGAGTAGATGCTAATGTAGGTGGTATCGGTATTGCAATGCTATTGCTAATTTTTATGGCAAATATAAAAAATAGTTTTTTTGAAATTAATTCACTAACAAAATCTGGCGTAAATTTTTGGAGTGCCATGTACATTCCAATCGTGGTTGCAATGGCAGCCAAACAAAATGTCCTTGCTGCCATTTCAGGTGGCTGGATGGCTCTTGTAGCCGGGGTGCTCACAGTAATTATCAGTTTTATGATGATCCCAGTTTTGTATAAGTTGATAAAGAGGAATTGAAGTGATGATTCTTGATACTTTATCTAATGCATTGACTAATAATGCAATTATAACAGCCTTCTTTTTTGTAGGTTTGGTTACAGCAATTTCTTATTGGATCTCAACCAATCTGACAAATGGATACTTGCATGGCTCAGCGATTGCTATTGCTTTGGGTTTGTTAATGGCTTACTTCGGAGGGCATCTAACTGGCGGTGATAAAGGCCTAGCTGATATTCCAATTTTTACTGGCATAGGTATTCTAGGTGGAGCTATGTTTCGTGATTTTGCCATAGTTGCCACGGCATTTGGAGTCGACTTAAAACATTTAAAAAATGCAGGATTAATTGGTGCTATTTCGGTTGTCTTTGGTGTGGTACTTTCTTTTTTTATCGGTGCCATTGTTGCCGTTATGTTTGGCTATAATGATGCGATCTCAATTACCACTATTGGTGCTGGAGCTGCCACTTATATTGTTGGGCCTGTAACTGGAACGGCTCTATCCGCGAGTACTGAAGTCATAGCTCTTAGTGTTGCAGTTGGTTTAATAAAATCAATTTTGGTTATGATTGTCACTCCATTTGTCGCACCATACATAAAATTGAATAACGCAGAATCGGCTATGATCTTTGGAGGTTTGATGGGTACCACGAGTGGAGTAGCAGGCGGATTAGCTGCTACTGATCCAAAGCTGGTTCCTTATGGAGCAATGACTGCTACATTCTATACTGGTGTTGGTTGTTTGCTCGCACCTTCTGTATTATTTTTAATTGTTCGTGCATTGGTTTCATGATTTAGGGGAATATTTAATCAAAGAAATAAATTATATCTCTCGTCGAGAGGCGCTTAAGGCATTCAGTTCGTCTGCTTTATTGATGAGCTTGCCACTCAAAGGAATAGGAAAATCATCATCTATGATTACCGATTTCAGTGCCTCTGAATTATCTGCAATGATTCTTGCCAAGAAAGTTAGTTGTGAAGAAGTTATGTATGCCTATTTGGCCAAAATAGCGGCAGTTAATCCACTTTATAATGCTATTGTTAGCATGCCAAATGAAGAAATTTTAATAAATCAAGCGCGCACTGCGGATATTGAATTATCAAAGGATATGTATCGAGGCTGGATGCATGGAATGCCTCATGCCATTAAAGATTTGGCCTATTCAAAAGACCTCCCTACCAGTGAGGGTTCTCCAATTTTAGCTGGTACTAGAGGAACTAAAGATAATTTATTTGTTTCTCGGCTCAGGGCGGCAGGAGCCATTTTTATTGGAAAGACTAATGTTCCTGAATTTGGTTACGGCTCGCAAACCTATAATAAGGTATTTGGTGCGACACGCAATGCTTATAATCCGTCTCTTACGGCAGGTGGAAGTAGTGGGGGAGCTGCTGTAGGACTTGCTACGCATATGCTACCTGTTGCAGATGGTAGTGACATGATGGGTTCATTGCGGAATCCAGCCGCTTTTAATAATGTGATTGGTTTTCGTCCAAGTCGCTGGCGTGTTCCCAGTTATTTTTCGGGCTATGATAATTTTTATCAACAATTATCGACCGATGGACCAATGGGAAGAAATGTTGAAGATATGATGAGGTTGCTATCGATTATGTCTGGTCCAGACAAGAGATTACCTCTGACCTTAATGGAGCGATTACCAAAATATGAAGAACTTAAGCCAGCATCATTAAATAACGTCAAGATAGGTTGGATGGGAGATTATGAGGGTTACTTACCCACTGAAAATGGTCTATTGAAGCTATGTGAGAAAGCTCTGGAAGATATTGGACATACTGGTCTTATTACAGAATCTTGTTCCCCTAATTATGATATGAATAGATTATGGCAAACTTGGTTGACCTTGAGGCACTGGGATTGTTTATGGGCTAAAGATTATTACGAAGATTTAGAAACTAGAAAATTACTCAAGCCTGAATTGATTTGGGAGGTGGAAGGAGCCTATCAGGTCACCGCAGATCAACTCCATCAGGCAGGAATTGCTCGGACTTTGTGGTATGAATCATTATTTAGTTTATTGAAAAATTATGATTTTCTTGCCTTACCCTCAGCACAAGTATTCCCTTTTTCAGTAGATCTGCATTGGCCAAAGTCCATTAATGGGGTAAAAATGGATACTTATCATCGTTGGATGGAAGTGGTAATTGGTGGCACATTAGCTGGACTTCCAGTAATTAATTTACCAGCGGGCTTTGATAACCAGGGAAGACCTATGGGTATGCAGTTTATTGGCCGTATGGGAGAGGATGCTAAATTAATTGAATTTGCGATGGCCTATGAAGCCAATACAGACTTTTTGAATGTAAGGCCCATATTACAGCAATCATAATAATTTTTTAGTAAACTGCTGCCCCACCGTCCTCAGCACGAGAGTCAGCAGCACCAGAAACTACACCAGTTTCAGCGTCACGATGGACTCCCATCGCAGTTCCTATTGAGTTTCTTGAGCGAACTTTATGCCCATAAGACTCATAGATGGCTTGCGTATCAGCTGAGATTCCAAGTTTCTCAAAGGTCGTAATGTCAGGAAGCCATTGATGATGAATTCTAGGCGCCTCAATAGCTTCTGCAATAGTCATTCCATGATCAACAAAATTAAGGATGGTTTGCATGGTGGTATTAATAATGGTTTTTCCACCCGGGCTACCAGTAGCGAAAACTGGGATTCCATCTTTTGCTACAATTGTTGGGGTCATACTGGATAACATTCTTTGTTCTGGTCTTATCTGGTTCGGAGGGGTACCAATTTCTCCCCTTATATTGGTCACTCCAGGCTGTTCATTAAAGTCACCCATTTCATTGTTCAACAGGAAGCCTGCTCCTTCAACCACGATATGTGATCCATAACCAAATTCTAATGTATATGTCAGGGAGACCATATTTCCCTCTTTATCTACCACTGAAAAATGTGTAGTTTCATCACTTTCGTATACTTCTGCAAATAACGCTGGATCACTTTCCGATTTTGTATTCAAATCAATGGTTTTTTGTAAGTTAATTGCATGTTCTTTTGATGTTAAACGTTCAAGAGGCATATTCTTATTGAAGTCAGGATCACCAAGATAGTTTGCTCGATCCGCATAACCACGACGCATTGTCTCGGTTAAAATATGTAGATATTGAGCTGAGTTGTGACCAATTTGGTTAAGATCATACTGTTCCAGAATATTTAGCATTTCAGATATAATTATTCCACCAGAACTTGGCGGTGGCATGCTGATAATTTCATAATCACGATAGTTATTTTTAATTGGTTTCCGTTCAACTGCTTCGTATTTTTTTAGATCTTCAAGTGTGATAAGCCCATCATTCGCAGTCATAAAATTAGCTATTAACTCTGCAGTTCTACCACCATAAAAACCTTCTTTGCCATCAGATTGAATTCTTTCTAGAGTGTTTGCTAGATCATCTTGTTTCCATAGATCTCCAACTAAATAGGGTTTACCTTGATCTTTATAAAAGATTTTTTGCGAACTAGGGTAGTTACCAAACCAAGATTTTCTTCTTTGATTATTAAAATCATCATGTAATTTGAAAGTAATTGGTATCCCTTGGCGAGCTAGTTTAATAGCAGGACTGAGTAATTGCTTCCATTCGAGAGAACCAAGACGTTGATGCGCTAACTCAAGACCAGCAACAGTTCCAGGAACACCTACTGCTTTGATGCTAAAATGATCTATAGGTCCTATTTCGTTATTAATGACCTTACCATCAGCGTCGAGATACATGTCTTTAGTTGCAGCGAGTGGTGCTTTCTCACGAAAATCAAATGTGGTGGTTTCGCCATTAACTCCATGATAGACGAGAAATCCGCCCCCACCTATATTCCCAGCTGTTGGGTGCGTGACCGCCATCGCAAATGCAGTAGCAACAGCTGCATCGATAGCATTCCCCCCCTCTTTTAATATTTGAATACCCACTTTTGAGGCTATCAAGGAAGAAGAAGCTATAGCGCCATTATTGCCACGTTCAGGAGTTTTTCCAGCGGCACTCAGGTTGGTTGATATAATGAATAATAAAACACCGATTGATATAAAAAGTCTTGAGGATTTTATATTGAGCAAGATGGCACCTATTTTTAGTAGTTTATGTTTATATTAATGATCTATTATTAACCAGTTTCTTTCAATGTAAATAATAAAATGAGTAGGTATGCTAATATTAGATACAAATACATTCAAACATTAATGAAAAATTTAGTATTATCGTGTCTATAAAAAGTATTTATCGTAAAGCGGTTAAATATATTTTTTCATTTACTTAGAGGAAAAGCTATGAGAAGTCTTACAACAATTATACTGTGCTTATTCAGCATCACTGCACTGGCTTGCAAAGGTACGCTTTTAGATCATAATTTCAAAAAATTAGCTTCAGATGAAGAAGTAAATTTATGTGAAACATACTCAGGCAAGGTTATTTTGGTTGTCAATACAGCGTCCAAGTGCGGATATACTTATCAATATGATGGTTTAGAGAAACTTAATAAGGAATATGGCAATGAGGGGTTAGTAGTGCTTGGCTTTCCTTCTAATGATTTCATGGGGCAAGAGCCAGGAACTGAAGAAGAGATTCAAGATTTTTGTAGACTTACTTATGGCGTAAAGTTTCCAATGTTTGAAAAAACAACTGTTAAAAAGAACAATGCTCATCCCTTCTATCATGGTTTAGCTGATTCGGCCGGTAGCTATCCGCAATGGAATTTTCATAAGTATTTGATTGGTAGAGATGGCGACCTCATCACTGACTTCAGATCTGGTACAAAACCTTATGATAATGAAATCATAGGGGCATTAGAAAAGGCGCTGCAAGAAAATACCTAATAGTTTATTTTGAGTGAAGCGAGCGTTATTTCTCTATTACCGGTAGTTGCGACACTATGTGTGTCTTTAAGTTCAAGAAATGTTCTCTTAGGATTATTCTCGGGAGTAATCTTGGGTGTCTTTCTTCTGCACTCAACGTCACCACTTTTGTTTCTTCCTTTGGTTATAAATGATTATTTAGTTCCTGAAGTTGCTGATACATATAATGCAAGTATTCTTATTTTACTTGGGTTTATTGGTGGTTTTGTAAAATTAATCCAGTATTCTGGTGGTGGTTTAGCGTTCGCAAAGATCACCATGAAATTTATAATTAATAAAGCATCAGCTCAAATTAGCGCATGGTTTAGTGGTATTCTAATTTTCTTTTCTGATCTGGGTACGCCATTAATTGTAGGTCCAGTATTTCAACCTTTATTTGACCAGTATGGTATTTCAAGACAGAAGTTAGCTTTTATAATCGATTCAACCTCATCACCGATTGCAATATTAATCCCTTTTATCGGATGGGGGGTATTTACGATGAGTGTTATTAAGGATAGCTTTGAGATTAACCAGATAATCCTCAGTGAATGGGAAGTTTTTGTTTCCGCTATTTCTTATCAATTTTACGCTTGGCTGGCAATTAGTATTGTACCAGTATTATCAATATTAGGTTTTGACTATGGTGAAATGCGTGTCGCGGAAAGTGCAACAAAAATTTCAAAAAACTCATCTAAAAGTTATCCTAAAAATATTGCAGCAATTTTCGTTTGGCTACCTCTTTTAGTTTTGGGCTTAACATTATTTTCTGTTCTCAGTATCTATGGATTCCCAGATAAACAGATACCTGGATCTGATTTTAGAGCAGCACTTGCCTCCGCATATTTTTTGGCAACTATTACTCTTATCTCTTTGGTTTTATTTAAGGGGGTAAAAAAACTCAGTGATTTACTTTCTGTTTATATAAAGGGTATGTCTGGAATGCTCCCTATTGCAGCAACACTCATTCTCGCATGGGCGTTAGGTCAAGTCAGTGAGGAGCTTGGAACGGGACAATATGTTGGTAACTTAGCTAAAGAAATAGTGAGTCCAAGTTTATTGCCTTTTGTAATTTTTCTTGTCTCTGGCGTTATTTCTTTTGCTATTGGCTCATCTTGGGGAACTATAATTATTATGATGCCTTTATCTATTCCTTCCGCTATAGCTACGGGAAATGAGTTTCCAATAATCATTGGCGCAGTTCTCTCGGGTGCTTTATTTGGTGATCATTCATCCCCCATATCTGAAACAACTATCCTCTCTTCAATTGGCGCAGGTATTGAGCCATTATCACATTTTCGTACGCAAATTCCTTATGCGCTAACAAATGGTATAATAGCTTCGATAGGTTTTTTGATAGCTGGACTCACCTCAATGACATGGATTGTCTTATGTATGTTCTTAATACAAATATTGACCATGACTATTCTTAGGTATCTTCGGCATTAAGTTCTTTTAGAAGTCCGATAAAAAAAGTATATTATTCTTTATTAGAGAATTTGCTAAAAAATACAATGGAGAGTTTGAAGAAAATGAATAGAAGATTATTTTTTGAAATGCTGGGAACAGCCGCAGTTGCCTTTGGTGTTTCTAAGAGTGCAAACTCACAAGTATCATATAGCGCAGAAGCAAAAATCAAACAATTAGGGCTTACCTTGCCGGAAGCTGCCCGACCTGTTGCGGTTTACGTTCCATATCGAATATCGGGCAATCAAGTATTTATTGCGGGTCAGATTCCTCCTAATGATTTGGATACTCCAACTTATGGTAAGTTAGGAAAAGATTTAACGGTTGATGATGGTTATATCGCGGCGCAACAAGTTGGTCTTAGAATAATCGCTCAGCTCAAAGCAGCTTGTGATGGTGATCTTGATCGAGTCGTAAAATGTATACAAATTCGAGGATTTGTAAATTCTACAGATGACTTCACTAAACAGGCAAATGTTATAAATGGCGCTTCAGAGTTACTACGTGATGTTTTTGGTGATGCGGGATTATCTGCTAGAGCTGCTCTTGGTGTTAATACATTACCACTAAATGCAGCTGTTGAGATTGAATCAATGTTTGAAATAAAAGTTTAAAAAAATTATTAATTAATACAGTTATGAGGAATAAGAAATGAGAATAATATTATCTATTTATCTGCTATTTTTTTCGATGGGATCTGCGTTAAGTCAAAATTCACTCCCTTTTGAAATAGAAAGAATTGCCAGTTTTGATAGCCCTTGGGCGATGGCATTTCTACCTGACGGAGATATCTTGGTTACTGAAAAATCAGGCCGTCTTTTAATGATGAGCTCTGAAAATGGTAATATGATTGAAGTTCAAGGAATTCCTTCTGTTGCCTATGATGGACAAGGTGGTTTAGGTGATGTCACGCTGCATCCAGACTATGTAGATAATAAAATGCTTTATTTAAGTTTTGCAGAAGCTGACGAAGATGATAAAGACAAGAAAGGTGCAGCTGTTATTAGAGCGAAACTGAATATCAAAAATAATAGTGCCGAACTTACTGACATAAAATATATTTGGAGACAGGTACCAAAAGTTACTGGAAGCGGTCACTACGGTCACCGAATAGAATTTTCCAGTGATGGCTTTTTGTATATCTCTTCGGGCGATCGTCAAAAATTTGATCCAGCTCAGGATATGACCATGAATTTAGGTAAAATCCTTCGCTTATATGATGATGGCAGTATTCCAGAGGATAATCCTTTTTATGCTTATGGTGGAGTTGCTGCAGAAATATGGTCACTAGGGCATCGTAATCCGTTGGGTTTTGATTTCGATGCTGATGGACAACTTTGGGAAACAGAAATGGGACCAAAAGGTGGAGATGAATTGAATCGAGTATTTAAGGGAGCGAATTATGGTTATCCGCTGGTTTCAAATGGTAGGCATTACAATATGGGAGAGATTCCTGACCATCACACAAGGCCCGAATTTATAGAACCAAAAGAATGGTGGACTCCAGTAATTTCTCCAAGCTCATTTATAATTTATCAAGGTGATCTATTTTCCGATTGGAAAGGTGATGGTTTTATATCGGGATTGTCTTCGAAATCTCTGGTGCATGTGAAGTTTTCTGGTTCATCGGCTGAAGAAATAGAGCGCTTTGATATGGGCAAACGTATTCGTTCAGTTGAGGAGGGCCCTGATGGCGCACTTTGGCTGCTGGAAGATAAAAAAGGTGCTCGGATGTTAAAGTTGACACCAAAACTTTAATACTGAATAGAAGCATTCATTAGAGAGTTTTAATATTGAAATGAATCATTTTTTTAGAGTCTCTATATTGCTTGCTTCTTTTTCCTCTCCCTTTTTATTTGCAGAGAGTATCGAAGATATAAGGGAATTATTACCAGAGCAAGTCTCTAGTCAACGAATTGAAGCCGATATAAGGCAGTTGGTTAGTTTTGGTACACGACATACCTTGTCAGAAACCAACTCAGATAAGCGGGGTATTGGTGCGGCTCGCCGATGGATCGAAAATGAATTCAATCAGATCTCGTCAGCTTGCGGTAATTGCCTTGATGTTATTCGAATCAGCGGTGTTGTCTCTGGAAAAGAGCGAGTGCCAATTGCGACAGAGATTGTCAATATTATAGCTATTCAAAGGGGCAATGTAGACCCCAATAGAATGGTTATGATGAGTGGCGATATAGATTCTCGAGTGAGTGATCCTATGGATTATACCTCAGATTCGCCAGGAGCTAACGATAATGCCAGTGGTATGGCTGGTGTTATTGAGGCGGCTAGAGTCCTCTCCAAATCAAGATTTCCTGGAACTATTATTTATGCTGGGCTGTCTGGTGAAGAGCAAGGCTTATTTGGTGGAGAGATCGTGGCACGCCATGCTTTAGAGAAAGGCTGGCAAATAAAAGCGGTCTTAAACAACGATATGATCGGCAATATTACTGGTATTGACGGCGTTACAGACAATTCGTCAGCCAGAGTGTTTTCAGAAGGTACGCGTTTTCTTGAAACCAAAGATGAGGCTCTAAAAAGACGCTATAGAGGTGGAGAAGTGGATTCGCCATCAAGGAATATTGCTCGTTACATAGATAAAATGGCTGACCAATTTATAACCAATCTTGATGTGATGATGATTTATAGGCTTGATCGTTTTGGAAGAGGCGGGCATCATCGTCCCTTTAATGAGCTTGGTATTCCTGGTGTGAGAATCATGGAAACGCACGAACATTATCACCGTCAACATCAAGATATTAGGTTGGAAAATGGCATTGAATACGGTGACGTGATTGAGGGCGTGGATTTTGAATATGCAAAAAAATTAACCGCATTGAATGTTGTTTCATTAGCCGGCATGGCATCAGCTCCTCCTTTTCCCTCTAATGTAAAGATAAAGGGAGCGGTAAGTGCTAATACTATCCTTGAATGGACCATCCCAGAAAGTAATGTTGCTGAGAATCTAAGAGGGTATAAGGTATATTGGCGTCATACATCAAGTCCTGAATGGACCAACAGTCGATATGTTGGTTTGGTGGATAATTACACATTAGAAAATATTGTCATTGATAATTATTTTTTTGGTGTAGCAAGTGTCTCTAATGATGGATATGAATCACCAGTAGTATTCCCAGGAATAATGGGATCTTTTGATTAGAATTAAATTTCTGAAAAATTCATAAATGAGAACAATTAATGAGTGAACCACGCCAAGCTTCTTTATTAGAGTCATTAATACCAATCATGAGCCTTGTCTTTATGTTGGGATTTTCAGTATTCTTCTTTGGATCTGATTCATCGTATGGACCGAATCAAATTGCTTTGATTATAGCTGCAGCCATTGCAAGTATGGTGGCTATTAAAATTGGACATACTTGGTCAAATATCTTGGAGTCCATGGTCGCTAGTATCAGTACCGCGATGGGCGCATTGTTAATTTTTCTTTGTGTGGGCGCTTTGATTGGAACTTGGCTAATTTCTGGTACTGTGCCAACACTGATTTTTTATGGTCTTGAGTTACTGAATCCAAAGATATTTTATCCAGCAGCATGTCTTATTTGTGCCGTTGCCGCTCTAGCTACTGGGAGCTCATGGACTGTTGCAGGCACTCTTGGTGTAGCTCTTATAGCTGTCTCAATTGGTTTGAATCTTTCACCTGCTATAGCCGCAGGCGCCATAATTTCAGGAGCTTATTTTGGCGATAAAATGTCTCCACTTTCAGATACTACTAATTTAGCCCCCGCAGTTACAGGTACCGATTTATTTGCACACATAAAACACATGGCCTGGACAACTACTCCATCATTTTTAATGGCTTTAGTAATTTTTATGATATTAGGTTTTGGTGTAGATTCAGATATAGAAGATTCTACAATCACTCTTTTGACTGAAACATTAGATGCCACCTTCAATATTACTTTATTAGCATTGTTACCTTTATTGGTAGTTTTCCTCATGGCTATTCGTAAAGTTCCAGCATTACCTACAATTTTATTTGGCGCTATATTGGGTGGAGTTATGGCATTTTTTCTACAGCCCGAAGCCGTCATTATTTTTGCAGACTCAAATGATCTGCCTCCAACTTTATCGCTAATCAAGGGTATTTGGCTGGCCTTAGCAACTGGCTATACTTCAGCTACAGGTATTCCAGAGATAGACAGCTTACTTTCACGTGGTGGCATGCAATCTATGCTTAACACTATGTGGCTTGTCATTAGCGCAATGTCATTTGGTGCTGTTCTTGAACTTGCTGGAATGTTAAAAACAATCATCAGCTCGTCTCTTAAAGCAGCAAAATCAACTGGCTCCTTAATCTCAACAGTCATTCTTAGTTGTATTAGCATTAATATAGTATGTGCTGATCAATACATCTCTATTGTGTTGGCAGGGAAAATGTTTAAAGCAGAGTTCAAAAAACGCAACCTTGACCCAAAAAATCTTTCAAGAGTAATTGAGGATTCTGGAACATTAACCTCTCCTTTAGTGCCATGGAACACATGTGGCGCTTATATGGCAGCTACTCTGGGTGTGCCAACCTTTACCTACTTACCATATGTTTTTTTTAATTTGATTAATCCCGTAATTTCAATGATTTATGGGTTTACGGGTTTTACTATTGAAAAATTGGATAAAAATAAAGGATGAGCTTTATTTAAGCTTATAATTTTTTACTCAAATAATTGAATCTGTCACAAAACTTTACAATTAATTATTATATTTATCTCCCAATTTTCGATTAAAATGCGTTATGACAAAAAATATTAATTTGTCCGTGATATTTATTCTATTGAGTTGGATGTCAAACTGTCTAGCAGGAGGAGGTGTTTTACTCTCTGAAGATAGTTGTATTATCACTATTGGATTTTATGAGGCTCATTTTACTGCCTATCAACCAGATTCATCTGGCGATAAGCAATTTTGTGAGGATCTTGACGAAACAGGGAATACAATTTTTGTCCTAGATTATCTGCACAAGAGTTTAAGTCAGGTTCCTGTAGATTTTCGAATTATTAAAAATGTGACTGATAAGGGTGAGTTTGTGCAAATGGCAGACATAATAAAAATTCAAGATATTGATCCTGTCACGGTTTTTTATCAGGAGCCAATTATTAAAACTAATGCATCTTATGCTGTAAACCATAAATTTCTCGAGAAAGGTGAGTATGTAGGTATAGTCACAGCTGGTCATCCGACAAACAATAATATTTACTCATCTGTCTTTCCATTTAGTGTTGGGGCAAGTAATTTGTCATGGTCAATTATCATTTTTTTTGGTCTCATACTTATATTCGGTACTTATTTATTTCGCACGATGAAAACGGATTAGATCGATGCAAATAAAAAATTTAAAAAAACAATATCTACTATTAGTAATCTCAGTGCTTGCCATGCTGTTGGTATATCCATCTCAATGGTATCCTTTTGATGTCCGTTTGACACTCACCTCTTGGTTTGGAGCGAAAGACTATCGGTCTCTACCACAATCAACAAAAACTTTAGATTCACAGTCTGAGCTAGCTTGCCCTGAGGATCCATCAGGCTGGCGTGATTCTCAGATTATCGAAGGAGTCAACATTGAGGAATCGTTACCTTGTATGGCGGATAATCCATATGGAGTAGCGGCATTTGTATTGGGAACGAACAATGTGAGTGAAGAGACATTGCAACGCAGTGGATTAAGTTCAGATGCAATTGTAAAAGGCAGAGATCTTGATGGGGATGGCGATCCAGATGAGATTCACATACGGTTAGAAGTTGTCGAACTTAATGGCAGTTCTCCAATTTCGAAAAGGCCAGTCACAACTTATGATATCGCTCCTGGCGTTCAACCTGGTATATGGGTATTCGCTCCAAAATTAATTGGAATGGCCGTCGAAAATTTTGAAACACAAGAGGCCAGATACTCATTAAAACTTCCTTCACCAGCAATTCGTGTTGAGCAAGGCGATGTGGTTAAGGTTACACTTGAAAATACTCATTACATGCCACATACATTGCATTTGCATGGCGCTGACCATGGTTTCATAGATAGTAATGGGGAAGGTAATGATGGCGTGCCTTTGACAAGTGAATTACCTATTCTTCCTGGACAGTCACGGACCTATGATTTAACACCCAGGAAAGCTGGCACCATGTTTTATCATTGTCATGTTCAACCACATGTTCATGTTCAGATGGGCTTACAAGGTTTATTTATAATAGAAGAAAATAGACCAAACAATAATTTACAAACAATGAACTTAGGGGCTGGAAAGGTAAGGGTTCCATCAAAATCTTTAAAAGAATCGTATGATAGTGAATATGATTTACATTATCTTGATCTTGATAAAGAACTTGGAGTTAGAATTCAAGATAATAATGATCCAAGATTAATCACAAAATCAATGCATCGTGATTATGACATTACGGATGCAAATGTTGATTTTTTCACTTTAAATGGGCGGTCATTTCCTTATACTTTTAGAGAATCTTTGATCATCTCTAAAGAAGGCGAAAAGGCAAAATTAAGAGTTGTAAATGGAGGTAGTAAAGGAATTGCTCTACATACTCATGGACATAAATTTACAGTTATTGAAAGAGATGGAGTTAAACTACCAATATCAAACAGAACTCCTCAGGATGTTCTATGGATGGCAACATCACAGCGATATGATATAGATCTTTCTTTTACAAACGATGGCACTAAAACTTATGGACCTGGCATTTGGTTGTATCATGATCACCAAAATAAAGGTACAACCACTGATGGTATTGCTCCTGGAGGCAATATAAGCGCAATTGTTGATAAAGCATATCTTGATAAATCAGGTTGGCCAATGACTCGTGGGGTTGATTATGCTCAATATTTCAGCGCCGATTACTATAGAAAAGAGATTCCAATTTGGGAGAGCTATATCCCAGCATTTTATTCTGAGCCCGATAAAGACAATATTTTATTATTCAGAATTCTCTTATTGATGTTATTTTTTGGGAGTTTCCTAGCAATTTTACGATCAATATATACAGAAAAAAATAAAGGTAAATCATGATAAATCAAAAATTATGGTGTATCACTCTAGCTCTGTTTTTTATCTATCCATCATATGGGCTTCAGCACTCAATGTCTGGCACTCACTCGATGTCTGGCAACCACTCAATGTTAGGTCATCATTCTATGTCTGGAGATAATGGCAGTATTGTTATGAATGCTAATCATCATAATTTACCGTTGGGCTGCGAGCGTATTTCTGGAGAAAAAAGCATTACTGTAAAAGCGGCCCAAAAATATGCGAAAGAAATCCCTGGATCAATATTTGGTATGAATGAACATGAATGGAAAGTTGAACCATGCACAAGAGTGACAGTGACTTTTATTAATGAAGATGATGTTCGTCATCAATGGATGGTGCATGGACTCCCTAAATATTTATATCCAGCTGGAATGTTCCATATAGAATCAATGGCTGGTAAAACCACGACGGGAACATTTATTGTTCCAAGTGAGGATCGAAATTATTTAGTTCATTGTGATATGGCTCAACATATGGAAATGGGAATGAGAGGTCAACTCGTTGTGGGTGAAGGTAATGGAGATTTATGGGCTGTAACTGGAATCACTGAACCCTTTTATCGAGCTTCTTACTTACCAGATAACTTAATATATTTGTCCCTAATTGTCTTATTTTTAGGGTATTCTTTGACTTCATGGCTTGTGCGTCTGCGTCAGAAGCGTTAAATTTGATTAACTAAATTGAAATAAAGGCCAGGATAATGAAGCAAACTGAAAGTAATAATCCTTCAATCCTCATCAGTTTAGCTGCATTATTCATTATTATTTATGCATTGCAAGCAGCCGCAGCATTAATTATTCCTTTTTTATTGGCAATCTTTCTTGCTTTGATTACTTTGAGACCGATGTTTTGGTTGCAAAGTAAAAAGATACCCGCATTCATAGCAGCATTGATTATTGTTGCATCAATGATGCTTCTCCTATTGTCTATTGGCAGTGTATTAGGAACATCTATTGCAGAATTTACGTCTGTTTTACCTGAATACCAAGAAAGGTTGGATATAATACTAGAGAATTTTATGGGTGCAGCACCTAATTATTTTTCAAGCGATCAGACTTCTCTGAATTTTAGTGAAATTCTTGATCCAGGGTGGGCGATGAGTCTTGCGGCATCTTTATTGAACGCATTGCGTGATGTTTTGACAAATGCATTCTTGATCATGTTTACAATGATTTTTATTTTACTGGAAGCATCAGCCTTTGAAATTAAATTACTTGCCGCCTTCAAACGCAAACGTGATTCATTCGTGAGGCAAAAAATATTTGTAGCTAATTTAGGGCGTTATTTAGGAATTAAGACCATTATGAGTATTGCTACAGGTACTTCTGTTGCTTTGGCAACATCATGGATCGGCCTTGATTTCCCCTTGTTGTGGGGTATGTTTGCTTTTCTTTTGAATTATGTACCTACCATTGGTTCAATCATAGCGGCTGTGCCCGCAGTATTGATGGCTTTAGTGCAGCTAGGGGTTGGTGATGCGATTACTACAGCAATTGCATTTTTTGTAATCAATCTTGTATATGGAAATTTTATTGAACCCAAATTACTCGGTTACGGAGTTGGCTTGTCTCCTTTGATAGTCTTCATTAGTTTATTTTTTTGGGGCTGGGTATTTGGCCCTGTTGGCATGATCCTTTCTGTGCCCTTAACTATGGCACTAAAAATGACCTTAGAGAGTGACGAACAAACTCAGTGGTTGGCAATTATCATGGGTTCAGAAGACGATGCTCAGCATGAGATTACGACTAAATAATTATCCCAACAGTTTTCTGGATTTGTTAATTGCTCTTACCACACGATCAACATGATCGACTGTATTGTATATGTGAGGAGAAAGCCTCAAGCCTCCAGTTCCAGCCAGTATTACACCTCCATCCTTGAGTACATTATCGAGTAACTGACGTCTATTTTCTTGGGGTGCTTTTAGAATAATTACATTGCTAGTGAAATCAGAATGATGTGATGAGACAAACTCTACATCGATATCAACCAATGACTGCCGAAGATAATCTGCAATTTTTATAGCTCTCCTTTCAACACCTGAAGGGGTGATTGAGGTATGAAAATTAACTGTCTCTGAGAGGGCTGCAAGGGCTGCATCATTTCGCTGACCAAATGCTTCGAATTTTCTCGCACCTTTAGCATTAGTTTCTGCAGCATTGCCCCAGCCGATACTGACGATTCCAGGCCAGATACGATTTATACTTTCTTGGCGCACAACCAATAAACCTATTTCTCTGGGTCCCATATACCATTTATGAGAACTACCACTAAAAGTATCGCATCCCATTGCATCAAGATCTACATCCATCAAACCCCAAGTTTGAGCACCATCTACGTGAATATGTACTTGTCCATGCTTAGCTTTTATTGCCTGGCATATCTCTTGTGCGGGTAGTCTAAAACCAGTGATGTTTGAAATATGAGTAAATGAGATTACTTTGGTTTTATGAGTAATTTTCTCGAGGAATAAATCGACTACTTTGTCGATATCTTGAGTATTAACGGGGACATTAATATGATTAATTTTACAGTTACTGCGTTTCGCTCTTACTGACCATGAGACATCATTGGAAGGATGGTTTTGATCCCATAACAAAATTTCATCACCCGCCTGAAGTGATATCCCTTGGACCACAATATTATTGGCTTCAGAGGTATTTCTAGTAATAGCAATATCATCAGCGCTTATATTGAGCTGCTTACCGAGTCCATTTCGGGCAACTTCTTTTATTGCCATGATACGCGTTCTATTTTGACCACTCATATCGAAATCTAAGTCATCACTAAAAGAATCTATGGATTTATTTATTGCAGTTGGCATTGGACATAAATTAGCTGCATTCATAGGTATTTTATTATCGGAGAATCCAAATGCTTTTTCTGGAGAAACACCTGCAATATCTGCAGCTGCAATTTTATAACCAATGAGACTACCTGCTATTGGGGCAGCAGTGATTGCTTTGATAAAGTGCCGACGCTTAATATCCATGATAAATCCTTTAGTTAATTATAAAATTTAATTAAGACTTTATATCCCTGATAAAAACATAATTATTTTTTTCAGTCAAAGTGAAATATCCACCGACTCTTGTCCATGGTATCGTATTACAAAATAAATAATTATGGATATTATTGATGGATTTATTTGATATCAAGCAAAAGAAATTACCTGTCAATGGAAGCCTTTTAGAGTTTCCAGTTAATCGGGTCTATTGTGTAGGAAGAAATTACACTGATCATGTGATCGAGATGGGTGGAGATATTGTGCATGAATCTCCATTTTATTTTATAAAATCGACCGATACATTATTCATTAATGGTGGTGATGTTAATTATCCTTCTATGACAGATAATTTACATCATGAGATTGAATTGGTAGTCGCTATTCATAAAGGTGGCAAGAATATTCAACCAGAAGATGCTCTTGAGCATGTCTTTGGTTATGCTGTTGGTATTGATTTAACTCGTCGTGATCTTCAATCTGAAGCAAAAAAATTGGGCCGTCCATGGGATACTGGAAAGACATTCAATCAAGCAGCCCCTATTTCGCCATTGCAGCCGGCTTCAGATATTGGTCATCCTGTTAATGGAAAAATTCAATTGATGGTAAATAATTTGATTCGACAAGATGGAGATATTAACGAAATGATTTGGAGTGTGCCAGAGTCAATCGCCAGGTTATCTTCATTTTTTGAGCTTGTGCCTGGTGATATCCTATTTACTGGCACACCATCAGGGGTTAGCAAAATTGTATTAGGTGATAATATTAAAGGTAAAATTGATGGTATTGGTTATATAGAAATTAATATTATTTAAGATAATTTTTAGTTGGAGTATTAAAAAGTGAAAGGAATAAATAAGAGTATTTTATTATTATTTGGTTTAATTATAACTGGATGCAGTCAGAATGAAGGCACTCAGCTTGGTGCTGATATGATTCTTACCAATGCTCGCGTTTATACAATGCGATGGGATGAGCCAGACTCTAATGGAACTTTATCTTCTAAGGCACCCAATAACGAGGGATGGCGACCTGATGCAAATGCAGTGGTTATTCAGAATAGTAAAATTAAATTTGTTGGTCAAACTACCAAAGCACTCTCATATAAAGGAGAAAAAACTCAAATCATTGATCTTGCTGGAGCCACTGTTTTACCTGGCTTAGTTGATTCTCATACGCATGTTTTTGGTGTAGGTGCAGCACTTGAGAGGGTTGACTTAATTGGAGTATCGACCGAAGAAGAAATGGTAGCAAGAGTAGTTGAAAGAGCCAAAATAACGCCCAAAGGAGACTGGATTATTGGTCGTGGATGGGATGAGGGAGTTTGGGCAAACCGTTATCCAGATAAGGAGTTATTAACTAAATTTGTTCCTGATCATCCAGTATTTTTATCAAGTTTACATAGTTTTGGAGGGCTTGTTAATCAAAAGGCATTAGATGTTGTCGGAATTAATTCAAGCACGAAAGTACCCGTAGGTGGAGAAATTAGATTAGGCATTAATGGAGAGCCGAATGGTCTTTTTTTAAATCGAGCAGTACCTTTAGTAAGAGATGCTATTCCACCACCCTCGCAAGAAGCGATGATGATTAGAGCTCTAGCTGGTCTCAATCAAATGGCAGAGGATGGTTTTGTGGCAGTACATGATGCAGGACTTGATTCATCAATGATGGCAGCTTTAGAAGAGCTAGAAGCACAAAATCTATTACCAATTAGGGTTTATGGAATGTTATCACTCAGGGATGAGTCATTGATGGAGAAATGGATCAATAAGGGCCCTGATGAGGATTTAGATAGCATGTTGGTTACTCGATCTGTAAAGGCTTATTATGATGGTGCATTGGGGTCAAGAGGGGCGAGATTATTGAATGATTATTCTGATTTGCCTGGCCATCGGGGAATTAGTGGTGATGGATACGGCTTTAATGAGATATTAATGACTCGAGCTATGAATAAAGGGTTTCAAGTTGCAATTCATGCTATTGGTGATGCTGGTAATCGTGAGGTTCTAGATATACTAGAGAGAGTTTTTGATGAATCTCCTTCTACCAAATCTAATCGCCATAGAATCGAGCATGCTCAAATACTTCATCCAGACGATTTACCTCGACTTGGGCAGCTTGGCATAATTGCATCGATGGAGCCGCAGCATGCAGTCGAAGATAAGACCTGGGCCGAGACTCGTCTGGGGTTAGAGCGTATTAAAGGAGCTTATGCTTGGAGGTCTTTAAGACAAAATAAAGCTCATTTAACATTTAATTCTGATAATCCAGGTTCAGATCATAATATTTTTTATGGTTTGCATTCGGCTATCACTCGGCAAGATAAATACTCCCTTCCTGAGGGTGGTTGGTACATTGAAGAAGCAGTTAATGTAGATGAAGCAATTCGTGCATATACTTCTTGGTCAGCTTATGCCAGTTTTAAAGAGGACGTGACTGGTATCATAGCTGTTGGCAGATGGGCAGACTTAAGTATTATGAATGTGGATCCATTCTTAATATCAGATGATAGTCCTGTTGATTTATTAGATGGGCAGATTTTAATGACCATCGTCAATGGATCAATTGTATATGAGAGATAAATCTACTTACAAATAGAGAGATAATATGAATTATTACCGTTTATTTTTTGCTAGTTTGGTTTTTATGCTATCAGTTGCTTGTTCTAAATCTGAAACAGTCGAAATCACTGTTTCACCTGAGTATGATTTTCAGTCATCAGGAACAAGGCAATTTGAATGGGATGATGAAAAAGATATTGGCTGGATTAAAGTTTTACTCGAAGAAGCTAATTTTAAGGACACCAAAGTTGAAGTAGCTGAAATATATTTCCCCCCTGGCTATCAGGATATTGCTCATATGCATGAATTGGAATTACTCTATGTTCTTGAGGGTAAACTTGATCATATTGTGAATGGAAAATCACACATATTAATGCCGGGCATGTTAGGTATCGTAAGTGAACCAGATTTAGTAGTGCATCGTTCGGATTCGGATTATGGCGCACGCGTACTTGCTATATGGCCTAATGGAAAAGAAGTAAAAGCCATTAAGGAAGAGGGTTTAAGAGAAATTTCCTTAATCATTAACCAATAATCCTCATGTTATGCTGAGTAAGTTAGACGTTATCTTATGTTCAAAATGATAATAGAATAATGCAAGGAAAATTAACCAGAACCTTAAGTTACAGGGAAGTTGTGGCACTCTCTTTTGGAGCCATGATTGGCTGGAGTTGGGTAGTCATGTCTGGTACTTGGGTCATAAATGCAGGAAGCCTAGGTGCTATAGCAGCTTTTTTGGTGGGTGGTTGTGTAGTTTTACTTGTGGGTCTCACTTATGCTGAATTAGCATCATCCATGCCTGTAGTTGGTGGAGAGCATACTTATTCTCATAGAGCATTGGGATCAACTGCATCTTTTATTTGTACTTGGTCTATTTTATTCGGTTATGTTTCGGTTGTTTCATTTGAAGCGGTGGCTTTACCAACAGTAGTAGAATACATACTCCCGAACTTGAATCATATTTATTTGTGGACAATTCTAGACTGGGATGTTCATGCTAGTTGGGTCATGGTTGGTGTAAGCGGAGCATTTTTAGTTTCTTTGATCAATATTTTGGGCATTAAAACAGCAGCAAGAATCCAATTATTAGTTACAGGAATGATTATTATTGGTGGTTTGATTTTATTGATGGGTGCTAGCAAAGCAGGGCAAATAAGTAATTTAAGTCCTTTCTTTCAAAATCAAACTCAAGGTTTTTTGAGTGTATTAATCATGGTGCCTTTTATGTTTGTTGGGTTTGATGTTATTCCACAGGCAGCCGAAGAATTAAATATTTCATTTAAGAAGATTGGACATACAATCATATTGTCTATTTTAATGGCAATTACTTGGTATATTTTAATTATATTAGCTATTTCTTTATCTCTTAATTATCAGTTTCTTTCTTCCTCAAAATTACCTACCGCCGATGCAGCTATGGTTTTATTTGATTCTAGATTGATGGGTAATTTACTTGTGATGGCTGGCATAGGAGGTTTATTAACAAGTTGGAATGCATTCTTAATTGGTGGCAGTCGTGCTATTTATGCGATGGCTGTTGCTGGACAATTGCCGTCATTCTTGAGTCATCTTCATCCCAAATATAATACCCCATATAAAGCGATTATATTGATGGGATCAATCTCAATGATTGCTCCCTTTTTTGGGCGACCGGCACTATTATGGCTTGTGAATGCTGGCGGACTGGGTATTGTTATAGCGTATGTAATTGTGGCGGTTTCTTTTTTAGTATTACGTTATCGTGAGCCTAAAATGGTTAGACCTTATAAAATACGTTATGGCCGTTTAGTTGGGTTTTCTGCATTCTTCTTGTCGTTAGCTTGGAGTGGATTATATTTTCCAGGAAGTCCAGCAGCATTGATATGGCCTTATGAATGGGCGCTTGTTTTTATTTGGATTTTCTTAGGCGTTATTTTTTCTTATCTTGCTAAAAGAGATACATAAGATGAATTATTCTTTTGGTATGAATAATTGTTAATCCACTACAATGGTTTAAAGTTATGACACTGAGTTATTATGTATAAAAGCTTAAAAAATTAGAGAAATTGAATATTTTTGACTACCCCGTCAGGAAAATAGCATGAAAAAAATTG
>TARA_B110000438_G_scaffold164197_1_pt1 | contig 23057 bp, 22 predicted proteins | sample TARA_B110000438 | Tara Oceans TARA_B110000438 (sample SAMEA4398413) | marine metagenome | biome: Polar Biome; feature: [MES] marine water layer (ENVO:01000295) within the mesopelagic zone...; material: water (ENVO:00002006), including particulate matter (ENVO:01000060) such... | reverse complement strand
TTTTTTTTATGTATTGAGAATTTTTAGATTGTTTGAGGTATTTCTATCTATCTCTGTAGTAGAATACCAATTGTAGATTATTATTAAAAGGATAAGGTGATGGAATTAGTAGCAATGATTACTGTGATGATATTGATACAAGTATTATTTTTTGGCGTTCAGGTTGGTAAAGCAAGAAGTAAATATAATGTCCAAGCCCCAGCGGTATCTGGAAATGAAATTTTTGAGCGACATTATCGTATCCATCAAAATACAATTGAACAAATAGTCATCTTTATACCTTCTTTATGGATGTTTGGGTATTATGTCAGTGAAAATATTGGCGCAGCCCTAGGTCTTCTTTTTTTAATTGGCAGATTTGTTTTTCGCTCTGCTTATTTAAATGATCCTGGAAGTCGTGCTTTAGGCTTCATTATGGGTATTCTGCCAATTATTGTATGTCTTTTAGGGGCACTCTTTTTTTTCGCTAGAACTCTTTTAATGTAACCATAGATATTAACGTTCTTATTCATGCTTCAAGATAATAGATATAAAAAACAGGGGCTGGCAAGATTTATCCGTGCCTTTGTTAATTCAGGTAAGGGCCTTTCAGCCGCATGGCTGAATGAATCAGCATTCAGGCAAGAGGTCTATTTATTAATTTGCTTGAGTTTTATTGCTATATTTTTACCAGTAAGTGCAAATGATAAGTTTATTTTAATTTTATGCATCTTACCCGTTTTAGTTGTGGAGTTGATCAATTCTGCAATCGAATCAACCGTTGATAGGGTCGGAATGGAGTTGCATGATTTATCTGGTAGGGCAAAAGATATGGCCTCTGCAGCTGTATTTATATCACTATTGATTGTCTTATTTGTTTGGTGTTTTATTCTCTGGAAAAACTTTAATGTTTTTTTCCAATAATCCAATTTGAAACCTGAAGTTATGCAATACTTTGTAAAAAAATATCTAAGCAGTTTAGCACCCTTTTTTTTCCTATTTCTATTTGGACTCATTTTTCTTTCTTTATCTAGATTCTTCTTAGGTGTTTGGCATTTTGATAGAGTTTCAAATGTTCAAGGATGGAGTGAGATAATATTAAGTGGTTTAAGGATAGATATTGCCTCTTTATCCTATTTGTATCTCTTACCTGCATTAATTTCATGCATGATGATAAATAATATAAGTATTCAAAGAGTGTGGAATTTTATTCTGAGGGTATGGATAACATTAACTATTTGGTTGTTGGTTTTTATGGAGATAGTTACACCTTCATTTATCCTCGAATATGATGTGCGTCCAAATAGGTTATTCATAGAGTATTTAATTTATCCAGATGAACTTATTAGTATGCTCATAAGTGGTTATAAGTTAGAGATATTTATTATCACGACTATTAGTGCATTCACATTTTATATTTCTTGGAAGTATTCAAAATTAATTCTAGTTGAGTCGAAAATGCCAAAATGGTATTGGCGACCTATAATAATGATATTGATTTTACTGCTGGGAGTGATGGGTGCAAGATCATCTTTAGGTCATCGACCTTTAAATCCGGCCATGGTCGCCTTTTCTGTTGACCCTTTAATGAATGATCTCACTCTTAATTCTACTTATTCACTGTTATTTGCCGTAAAGCAACTACAAAATGAGGATGATGCTTTTAAATATTATGGAAAAATGGATGAAAAAGATATTATAGATCTTGTAAGAAGCTCTACTAATCTTAATCAAGACAAATACTTTAAAAATGAGTCTCCAACAACTGCATTCCATGAGTCTTCATATAGGGGCCCTAAGAAAAATTTAGTTATACTTCTCCAAGAAAGTTTAGGTGCCAGGTATGTTGGAAAACTTGGTGGATTGCCGCTTACACCTAATATAGATAGGTTAATGGAAGAAGGCTGGAATTTTACAAATATCTATGCAACAGGAACGCGCTCAGTGAGGGGTATAGAGGCAATTATTACTGGGTTTTCTCCCACTCCTGCAAGGTCGGTAGTTAAATTAGGTAAGAGCCAAAACGGTTTTTTCTCCATTGCTGATATCTTGAGGAAAAATGGATATCACACACAATTTATATACGGTGGAGAAAGTCATTTTGATAATATGAAGAGTTTTTTTCTTGGCAATGGATTTGATGATATGCAAGACTTTGGTACTTTCAACAAACCTATTTTTGTTGGCTCATGGGGTGCCTCAGATGAGGATCTTTATAATAAGGCTCACAATCAATTCTCTAATTTAAATGATCGGAAAAAACCTTTTTTTAGTTTAGTATTTACAACTTCAAATCATACGCCATTTGATTATCCTGATGGAAGAATTGAGCTTTATAATTTACCAAAAGAGACCAGGGAGAATGCAGCTAAGTACTCTGACTATGCACTTGGTGAATTCTTTAAAAAAGCAAAAAATTCGAATTACTGGTCCAATACTATCTTTCTAGTAGTGGCTGATCACGATTCTCGTGCCTATGGAGATCAGCTAGTCCCTATTAAACATTTCCATATTCCAGCTGTGATTGTTGGAGATGGCATCAGTCATCGTCAAGATTCAAGGCTGGCTAGTCAAATTGATTTACCCCAAACAATGTTGTCTTTGATTGGTGTAGATAGTGAGAATCCTATGATTGGGCATGATTTAACCAAGAATATCAAAAAAGAAAAATTAAGAGCAATGATGCAATTTTATAAAAACTTTGCTTGGATGAATGCAGAAAATAATGTCGTTATATTGCAACCAGAAAAAATGCCATTAACATTTCATTATGACAAGGAAAACGAATCATTAAGCTCCATTGAGATCAATGACCATAATTTTATTAAAAAAGCTAAAGCAAATGCTTTGTGGGGCAGTTTGGCTTATAAAAAAGACTATTATCAGGCAGTGGATCGATAGATTTTATTCACTCTCACAGAATGTTTCATAATCTAGCTTTCTTTTTTGATAGGCTACTTGTTCATTTCTTGACATTGTACAGTTGATTGACCAACGGCATTGTTCGTCATTTTTTATTTCTTCATTTAAGATCGAGCAATTAGTGCTAATCTTTTTGATTGGAAAAAGAATATTATCATTAATAGAATTACTTAAAGATGATGGGAGGTATCGCATAACAAGGTCTCCAGATAACCAGCCTATTATAATTATAGCAGTAATTGGCAGAAGTAATTTTCGCATCAAAATTGAAAGCTTATTGAGCATGATATTATTCCTTGGTCTGTTAATGTAGGATTGGTAAAAATAGTATAACTCATTAATATATTTTTCTACTAATGAGAGCTACTTTTCATCATTTTGAGGATTCAAATAAGAGTAATTTCATTGCTTAGGAGAGTAAGCAAAAAACCCTCTTCTTGATTTATATAAATGTAAAAAATTCTCCAGACCGATATAAGGATTAATTATTTGACCAAGCAGTTAATAAAAATAAATAAAGTAGATGCTTCGTCTCTAGGTATAGATAAAAAATTAATCTCCATAAATGCATTAAAAGTACTTCAAAGATTAACTAAATCTGGTTATCAAGCTTTTTTAGTTGGTGGATGTATTAGGGATCTTTTATTAGGTATAAGGCCAAAAGACTTTGATGTCGCTACCAATGCAGAACCAGAGGAAATTAAACATCTTTTTAGAAATTGCCGGCTCATTGGAAGGCGATTTCGATTGGCTCATATTCGTTTTGGTCGGGAATTGATCGAAGTTGCAACTTATAGATCTTCGGCAGAATCAGATAATGAAAGATCTAAGCATGATAATAAAGGTCGCATTCTAAGAGATAATGTTTATGGAAGAATTGAAGAGGATGTTTTTAGAAGAGATTTTAAATGTAATGCTCTTTATTATGATAATGATAAAGGTAAGATTTGGGATTTTGTTGATGGCCTGAATGATCTACAGACAGGCCAATTAAATTTTATAGGTGACGCTGTCGTAAGATTAAAAGAGGATCCTGTCAGGATGCTCAGAGCAGCCAGATTTAAAGCTAAACTTAACTTCAAGATTGACTCTCGACTGTCAAATCAAATAAAATTAAATGCGCACTTATTGAACGGTATTCCTGCTGCAAGGATATTTGATGAATTTATAAAACTATTTCAATCTGGGTATGCTGAAGAAACCTTTCATTCATTACTGGAATTTGATTTATTTAAAGAATTATTTCCTGAGACAGACAAACAGTTAAAAGTTGATAATAATTTAAAATATTTTATTGAAAATGCATTAAAAAATACCGATACAAGAATTAAAAATAAACAATCAATAACACCAATGTTTTTGCTTGGTGTTTTTTTGTGGGGACCAATTTCACATAAAGCCAGCAAAATAAAACAGAAATCTAAGTCTTCTAAGGCCCAGTCTTTAATATTGGCATCTTATGACGTAATTGGTACTCATCAGGATAGAATATCAATACCTAAAAGATTCTCGAGTATTATGAGAGAAATGTTTGTCGCACAAGCAAAATTTGAGATAACAACAGATGCACAAGCTAAGAAAATGAGTAATTCAAGAATATTTAGAGCTGCTTATGATTTTTTACTATTGCGATCTGTGATCAATGATTGCCCAAAAGAAGTGATTGATTTTTGGACTAAAGTTGAACAGAGAACTGTCAAAATAAACCCAAATTTTAATAAAAATAAGAAATATAGATCTAAGCGATGAGATCAAAAAAGAAAATCTGGAAATCTTGCTATATTGGTTTAGGTAGTAATCTTGATGATCCATTAAAACAAATAAATTTGGCTATAGAAAATATTAAAAAAATTCCAAATTCTTTTTATATTTCATCTTCGAAACTTTACGATTCATCACCTCTGGGGCCATCAGATCAGCCAAACTTTATTAATGCAGTTGTAGCGATAGTTACTCAGTTTGAGCCTCATAATCTCCTTAATGAGCTTCAGAAGATAGAGCACAAACAAAAACGAATTCGTAATGAATTAAAATGGGGGCCGCGAACTATTGACCTTGACCTTTTATGCATGGGACAAGCTGTAATTCAAGACGACGTACTTACACTTCCTCATCCAGAGATTCAAAAAAGAAATTTTGTCTTACTGCCGTTAATTGATATTTCACCAGATATTATGATTCCAGGGTTATCTAATATAGTAGATTTATTGAAAAAGATAGAGAATAATCTGATAAGGGTAAAATGCTTGGACTGAAGATAGTATGATTGAAGAAAATATTAATAATAATTTTAATGCTTCTCGTTTTATTGTAGTTGAGGGTCCTATAGGAGTTGGGAAAACAAGTTTGGCTAAAAGACTCGCAGACAGCCTTTCTGGTTCGCTTATCATCGAGGATATTGAAAATAATCCTTTTTTGGATCAATTTTATGAGGGTGGTCGAGATGGCGGTTTACCTGCACAATTATTCTTCTTATTTCAAAGAGCAAAGCAACTGGAAAAACTGCACCAATCTGATTTGTTCTCTAATATAAATATTGCTGATTTTCACATTGAGAAGGATAAGTTATTTGCATCGGTCAATTTGGAACCAAGTGAAATGACTCTTTACGAGCAAATATATGAAAAAATGGATATTAAGTCTTCAATACCTGATTTAGTGATTTACCTTCAGGCAGATCCTGATATCCTGCTTGAAAGAATTGCTAATCGAGGCGTTCCAAGTGAAAGATTTATAGACAGAGATTATTTGGAACGATTGACAGAGACTTTTGCAAGTCATTATCATAATTATAATGATGGCCCCTTGTTGATTGTTAACACAACTTCAATTGATCTCATTAATAACCATGAAGATTATGAGCAATTATTAGGTCAAATAAAATGTACCACGGGTGGCCGCCACTTTTTCAACCCACTGACGGCTATTGGATTCTCATAAATTAAATTAATTAAGAAATATATGTATACACAATTAGAACAACGCAGCATGTCCGAGCCACCAATTAATATTGCTTCATTGATGAAAATGAAGGAGGGTGGTGAAGCAATTGCATGCATAACTGCCTATGATGCAAGTTTTGCTCTAGCTGTTGATCGGGCTGGAATTGATATGGTTCTTGTGGGCGATTCTTTAGGTATGGTGATACAAGGGCATGATACAACTGTGCCTGTCACGGTTGATGATATTATTTATCATACGCGTAATGTTTCTCGTGGCCTGCAAAGAGCTTTTTTAGTTGCTGATATGCCATTTATGAGCTACTCAGATCCAAATCAAGCGCTTGAAAATGCCGTTCGTCTTATGCAAGAGGGTGGTGCGATGATGGTCAAATTGGAAGGCGGAGAAGACCAAATTGCAATTGTTGAGCATCTTGCGAGGCACGATATTGCGGTTTGTGCCCATTTAGGACTAAAACCTCAATCAGTCCATAAAATAGGAGGCTTTAGGGTCCAAGGTCGAGACCCTAAAGAGGCTAGTAAAATCTTAGATAATGCAAAAGCTCTTCAAGATGCAGGTGCGGATACTGTTTTACTGGAATGTGTCCCAAATGAATTAGGTAAATCTATAAAAGAAAATTTAGATGTTCCAGTAATTGGAATAGGCGCAGGCCCCTTTGTTGATGGGCAAATATTGGTTTTATACGATATATTGGATATTACCCAAGGATCTACACCAAAATTTGTTAGAAATTTTATGCTAGATCAGCCATCACCAATAAACGCCATAGAATCTTACGTTCGAGCTGTCAAAAATAAGGACTATCCTGCTCCAGAACATTGTTTTTCATAGGCATTATGCTTTATTGGGTATCTCCTTGGATGTAATCTACAAAAAAAACGAAGTTCAGGTTTTATTGGATGAGCAGCGAAGAAAGCTGTCTAAGGTAGCTTTTGTTCCAACGATGGGTAATTTGCATGACGGTCATATAAGCCTAATTGAGTTAGCAAGAGAGCATGGAGACTATGTCGTGGTCTCAATATTCATAAATCCAACTCAATTTAATGACAATAAAGACTTTGAGAGTTATCCCAGAACTCTTGAGAGTGATATAGAAAAATTATCAAAAGCAGGTGTTAATATTCTTTTTTTGCCGGATTTTTCTTCTTTATATCCATATGGCACTGATAACGCTATTCAGCTAATAATTCCTGAAAGGGCTAATGATTTATGCGGCAAAATTAGGCCTGGTCATTTTGAGGGTGTCGCCTCTGTTGTTTTGAGATTATTCAATATTATTAAACCTGAGATTTCTATATTTGGGCAAAAAGATTTGCAACAAAAACTATTGATAGAGCAAATGGTTTCGGATTTATCATTAGGCATAAAGATTATTGGTGCACCTATCATAAGAGAGCATGACGGTCTTGCTATGAGTTCTCGCAACCAGCATCTATCAGTAGCCGCAAAATTAATTGCTGTAAAGTTATACAAAACTCTTCTTGACTTGGGCGATCTAATAAATCACACAAATGAAGACTTTACATTCATTCTAAGAGAAGCTGAAAATAAGCTTATTGGTTATGGATTTGCTGTTGATTACATTACCATTAGATCATCGATAGATTTAAATATTCCAAATAAAGGCAGCAAAAAATTAGTAATTCTCGCTAGTGTTGTAGTTGAAGGAATTAGATTGATTGATAATATTGTAATTGACTGATTAGAAGTTTATTTATTGACTAGAGTGCTGGTCAAGTGCCCATTGAACATGCTCTTGCACTAAAATTGAATCATATTCTTTTCTTCTTTCAAGAGCGACAATAAGTGCTTTACTTTTTTTTGCATTACCTAGCGCGATAGCAACATTTCTCAACCATTGTTCAAATCCAATTCTTCTTATCGCACTTCCTTCTGTTTTTCTTAGCCATGCTTCTTCAGTCCATAGAAAGGCCTCTATTAGATCTAGTGAGTCAAGATCATGCCTTGGATTAAAATCCTTAACTGATGATTGTGCTGCGAATTTATTCCATGGGCAAAAGATCTGACAATCATCACAACCATATATTCGATTGCCTATTAATTTTCTATACTCAAGGGGGATCGAGCCTTTTAACTCAATAGTAAGGTAGGAGATACAACGTCTTGCATCTAGTACGTATGGGGCGACAATTGCTTGTGTAGGGCAGATATCTATGCATTCACGACAAGTTCCACAATGCTCTTTGCTAGATAATGAAATAGGTAGATCTAAGTCGGTATAAAGTTCTCCAAGAAAAAACCACGAGCCGGTATTTTTGTCGATAAGGTTTGTATTTTTGCCAATCCAGCCAAGACCAGCTTTTTCAGCTAATGGTTTCTCAAGAACGGGAGCACTATCTACAAACACTCTAAAACCGAATTCATTTACTGATGCTTCAATTTTTTCTCCTAGACGCTTTAGCCGTTGTCTTAAAACTTTATGATAATCTCTGCCAAGAGCATAACGAGAAATATAGGCTTTTTCTGGGTGATCAAGAAGAGATTCAGTAGATTTTTTATCAACTGTTAGGTAATTCATTCTTGCTGATATCACGCTAATTGTATTGGGTATTAAGAGATCTGGTCTGCTTCTTTTCAAGCCATGCTTCTCCATGTAATGCATTTCTCCATGGAATTTTAAATCGAGCCATTTTTTTAGATTTTTTTCAGCTTTTGATAAATCTATATTCGTAAATCCAATTTCTTGAAAACCAAGATCTTTACCCCAGCGTTTTATATCATTTGCAAGATTATTTTTATCTATAATGCTATTTATTATCATATTTACTAATCACTCTCTGGTTTTATTATAATTTGTTTTATGATTAAGAATATAAATTAAATTTCAGTAATGAGAGTATAAGTGTCTTAGTAAGTAAGAAGTTTTTAATTTTTTAAACAATATGTGTTAATAGTCCTGTTAATATAATGAAAAAAGTTTGCGTTTCTTTTCAACTGGCATCAGCAATATATTAATAGTTATAATAACTAAAGGGATTATCAAATCTATATTTTTTTTCAATAGATTTGTTTTCAATAATATACTGTTTTAAGTACTCATTAAATTTAAAGGGTAATACTAGGAATTAGATAAAATCTATGGATTTTGTTATTGATCTAAAAAACGAAAAAGCTACAAAGAAATTAGGTCAGCGATTATCTGAAGCTCTTCCTGGATCTTTTTCTGGTGTAAAAATTACTTTTAGCGGTGAAATGGGTGCAGGCAAGTCAACATTGGTTCGTGCGGCACTCAGAAGTATGGGATATAAAGATGTTGTTCCTAGTCCAACATATACTTTAGTAGAGCCATATGAGTTTGACTTTGGAAAAATATATCATATTGATTTATACAGAATTAGTGATCATGATGAGCTTAGTTTTCTTGGATGGGACGATCTGAGTGATGGCTTAATGTTTATTGAATGGCCACAAAGAATACCAATTGTTTTAGAGCAAGCGGATTTAGCTTTCACCGTAAATTTTAAGAAAATAGGGCGCGAGGTTAAGATTAAATCATTGACATTAATAGGCGATGATATACTTTCTAAGATTCTAATATCCTACTGAACAAATATGTATAAAAGTAAATAAGAAAATTAATTGATGTTGATAAAGAAATTAGGATTATTTTTTGTTTTTTGTTTTATGACCACAAATATCTGGTCTGCTGCGTTGCTTAAAGATATCCGGATGGCGATGGAAAACAATCAAGTCAGAATGGTATTTGACCTGGATTCAAATGTGAATACTCGCATATTTACTCTAAAAAAACCGCATCGACTGGTGGTTGACATACAAAATACTGAGCTATCACCATCTTTTGAAACAGAAGACTTGCAAAATAATTTGATCAAAAATATTCGTTTTGGCAAGGGAGGCAAAGGGGCTTTAAGGATCGTTTTAGATTTAGCAGATACTATTAAATATGAGCATTTTTCGATTCCTGGTAATCGTACCAAGAATTCTAGAATTGTTTTAGATTTAACTCGAACTAACAATGACGCAAGCTTAGCTTCAAAAAAATCAGAATCATCAAATATGTTACGCGATATTAAAATAGTCATAGATCCTGGGCATGGCGGAAAAGATCCGGGTGCTATTGGTCCAAATGGTACCTGGGAGAGTGTTGTTGTATTAGCGATTAGTAGAAAGCTAGTAGAACAAATTAATAAGACTCAAGATATGCAAGCATACCTAACTCGAAGTGGGGATAGTTTTGTCCCATTAAGGGATCGAATGGAGATTGCTAGAGAGCGAAAAGCTGACTTATTTGTGTCAATACATGCAGATGCTTTGGATAATAATCCTCGTGTCAAAGGTGCCTCAATTTACACACTATCCGATAAAGGGGCAATTGATGAAGGTTCCAAGCGCCTAGCTAAACGTGAAAATGAAGATTTTTCAATTGGTGATGTGTCTTTATCTGATAAAAATGATTCATTTGCCTCTCTCATGATGGATCTGTCCCAAGGTGCGACAAATGAGGCGAGCTTGGAGATAGGTGAATTTGTATTAAATGAATTAGCTAGTGTTGGCACAGTTCGCAAAAAGAAAGTCCAGCAAGCTGGATTTCTTGTATTGAAATCCCCCGATGTTCCCTCAATCCTCATTGAAACAACTTTTTTATCAAATCCTAATGAAGAGAGGAAGTTAAAAAACAAGGAGTTTCAGCAGAAACTGGCTATCGCGATTTTGAGGGGCATTCGAAACTATTTTTTTGTTAACCCTCCTAAAGAAACTAAGTTTGCAAGAAATCTAAAAAATGAATCAAAGGCCATAAATTATACTGTAAGACGTGGCGATACTTTGAGTGAGATAGCTGATCTTTATGGTATAAACTTATTGATGTTACAAAGTTTCAATAAAATCACAGGAAGTACCATTAGAATAGGGCAAATCCTCAAGATTCCATTGTATAAGTGACATGATAATTTTCTATTAATCTCTATGAGCACTGGTGAAATAATAGATCTACCTGTAATTTGTCTTTTTGGCTCGACAGCCTCAGGTAAAACTGATCTAGCTATAAAACTATTTAGAGAATTCCCCTTAGATATAATTAATGTTGATTCAGCTCAAATTTATCGAGGAATGGACATAGGGACCGCTAAACCAAAGCAAGAAATTTTAAATCAATTCCCGCATCGATTGATTGATATATTAGATCCTGAAGAATCATATTCTGTTGGTCATTTTGTTAAAGATGCCAATATAGAAATTAAACGCTCACATGATAAGGGAAGAATTCCCTTGTTGGTTGGAGGGACAATGCTGTATTTTCATGCTTTAATAGAGGGGCTCTCTGATCTTCCTGAGGGAGATTCTAATATTAGAAATACTATTAATCTTGAAGCTAAAGAAATGGGCTGGCCTAAAATGCATCAGAAATTGGCCTCTATAGACATTTTAGCAGCAAAGAAGATCAACCCAAATGATGGGCAGCGCATTCAAAGAGCGCTTGAAATTTTCGAATTAAGTGGGCGTAATATTTCCACTTGGCAAGCAAAAAAAATTAAGAATAATAATTATCGATTTATAAAATTTGCTATTACACATCATGTCCGTGCAGAAATTCATCAAAGAATCAATGATCGTTTTATCAAAATGATGGATGAGGGCTTCTTACAGGAAGTGAAAAATTTAATGGAAAGACAATATTTAACCTCAAATCATTCTTCAATGAGAGCAGTTGGGTATCGACAAATCTGGTCATATCTCGAAGGCCAGATGAGTATAGAGGAGGCTGTAAGAAGGGGGCAAGCAGCAACCAGGCAATTCGCAAAAAGACAAATTACATGGCTGCGAAACACTACAAATGCAATTTCTGTAGATTGTGATAATAAAAATATTTTTGGAATTATTGCCTCGGAAATAAAGAAGTGAGAATTTAATTTGTTTGAAAGACCAAAAATTGGAGAAAAAGCAACCTTAGTTCATTCGTCTAAAATAGATCATAGTCAATCTCTTGAATTTACCGAATTAGCTTACTCTGCTGGTGGAATTATTGCAGGTAGTATTTTTGCCTCTAGTAAAAGACCAAATGCTCGCTATTACTTAGGAAAAGGTAAATTAGATGAGTTGCGCTTATGTATCGAAGAAAATGAATCTGAATTAGTCATTATTGACGCTGCGCTGAGCCCTAGTCAGGAAAAAAATATAGAGCAGTATCTAAAATGCAGAGTTTTAGATCGAAGTGGTTTGATATTAGATATCTTTGCCCAAAGGGCAAGAAGCTTTGAGGGTAAATTACAGGTGGAACTTGCGCAATTAAGACATATATCCACTCGATTAATAAGAGGCTGGACGCACCTAGAGCGGCAAAAAGGAGGTATAGGCTTGAGAGGTCCGGGTGAAACCCAGTTAGAAACCGATAGACGCCTAATTGATAAGCGCATTCGTCAGTTAATACTTCGACTTAAACAGGTAGATAAGCGCCGTTCAATGAATCGTCAAAATCGACTAAAATCTGAAATTCCTACAGTAGCAATCGTTGGCTATACTAATGCTGGGAAATCAACTCTATTCAAGCAGTTAACTGGCGCGAATGTAATAGTAAAAGATCAGCTTTTTGCTACGCTTGACCCAACTATGAGAAGACTTGATTTACCAGAAGGAGCACCCATTATATTAGTTGATACAGTTGGTTTTATTAAAGAATTACCGCATGAGTTAGTAGCTGCATTCAGGGCAACACTTCAAGAGGCCAAGGAGGCCGATTTAATTTTACATATCATCGATGCAAGCGATCCTAATAGGTGGCAAAGAATAAAACAAGTGAATAATGTGTTAAAGCAGCTTGAAGCTGATAAAGTACCTCAATTGAGAGTTTATAATAAGATTGATAAATTAAATTATAAACCTAAATTGACAAAAAGAATAAACGGCAGTGGCAGAGCGGCCTGGGTTTCAGCCTTGAAAGGAAAGGGGCTCAATTTATTGATGACTGGTATAAGTAGTTTTTTCGCCAGAAATCTTCTCATGGGTAGTATTATGCTTGATAATAACCAAGGTAAGCAACGAGCAAAACTATTTCAAATGGGTGCAGTCAAAGAAGAAAAAATACTTGAAGATGGCAGTTCTAGGCTGGCGCTAGAGATTACCAAACAGGATATCCATCGATTTTTAAAAAAAGAAGGCATGAGTACGGATGCTTTTGTTAAGATGTAAACAAGAATAATAATTAAATAAAAATAGAGAAATAAACTATGAGTTGGAATGATTCGGGGAATGGACAAGATCCATGGAAAGGCAATAATAATCAACCAGATGATTTGGATAAAATAATCCAAGGATGGCAGAAAAAAATAAATGCAATAATTGGTGGTGGTAAATCTACTAAAAAGGGATCTAGTGGATCTACAGGTATTTCCTTGCTAAGCATATTTTTATTGGTAGCTTGGCTGTTTACTGGTTTGTATAGTGTTGATCAGGCGGAAAGAGGGGTTGTTCAAAGATTTGGTGCCTATACTCAAACTACCTTCCCAGGTTTGCATTGGCACATGCCTTTCCCTATTGAATCAGTTGATATTGTTAATACTGGTGTAGTAGAAAACTACGGCTACAGTACAGAAATATTGACTGCAGACGAGCAGTATGTGTTCGTTCAAATGGTGGTGCAATATTTCCGTAATGATCCAGTTAAATATAGCTTTGAAGTCGTTAATCCTGAAGGAACGCTTCAGGATTTAACCGAGAGTGCTTTGAGAGAAGTTGTTGGCACTAGTTCACTAGAGGTGCTTGTTAATGAAAAACGGGATGAAATTGGACCAAAAACTCAATTAGTCTTGCAGGGTACCTTAGATGCCTATCAGGCTGGTATAACAGTAACATCTATTAACCTTGAAAAATTAGATTACCCAAAGGCTGTTCAAGATGCTGTTGATGATACTCAACGAGCGAGAAATGATAGCGATCGATTTATTCTCGAAGCTGAAAAATATGCTCAAGAGTTAATTCCAGGAGCACGAGGTAATGCACAAAGAATTCTTCAAGATGCAGAGGCTTATCGCGATCGTGTCATTGCTGATGCAGACGGCCAAGCAAGTAGATTCTTGTCTTTGTTAACTGAATATCAAAAAGCTCCTAGAGTCACCAGAGATAGGCTTTATATAGATGCTGTTGAGGAGGTCTATAAAAATTCAAATAAAGTAATTCTTGATTCTCAAGGAAGTGGCAATTTAATGTACTTACCGCTTGATAAATTAATTGGGGAAAGTAGTAAGAGGATGAATAATCAAAATACATTATCGACATCAGGTGCTCAAAATGAATCAGCTGATGGAAGTTCAAATCGCGATAGGAGACAACGCCAATGAATATAGGAAAACCTTTAATTTTTACGATCGTTGGTTTAACTTTAATAGCCATTAATCTAACTGCATTTACCGTAAATGAAAGAGAGTTGGCGATTAAACTCCAAGTGGGTGAGGTTGTTCAATCAGACTATGAGCCAGGCTTGCACTTCAAGCTTCCATTTGTGCAAAAGGTCAGAAAATTTCCTAAAAGAATCCAAACAATTGATGAGCGTCCAGAGAGAATTTTTACTGGTGAACGTTTAGCGATGGATGTTGATTTTTTTGTTAAATGGAGAATAGTGAATACGGTTAATTATTATGTAGCCACTGGTGGTTCTAGCAGAGTTGCTAATGATCGAATTTCTGAAATAATAAAAAATGCGATTGTTACTGAGTTTGGAAAAAGAACAGTGCAAGAAGCGATATCTGTTGAGCGTGCTGAATTAATGAGGGATATGTTAGCAACAGCAACTACTACTGCTGAAGGTCTAGGGGTTGAACTGGTTGATGTTCGAGTGAAACAAGTCGAGTTCCCTGATGATGTTCGTAATTCTGTTTATCAACAAATGAGACAAGAGAGAGGCAGGATTGCAGCCGAAAGACGTGCTGAAGGTATGGAAGTTTCAGAGCAGTTGAAATCCACAGCGGACAAGGAAAAAACAATTATTCTTGCTAATGCGAACAGAGACTCTCAAAAGCTAAGAGGTGTTGGTGATGCTCTGGCGGCTGAAATTTATGCTAATGCATATAATCAAGATCCTGAATTTTATGCGTTTTACCGTAGCATCGATGCTTATCGAAATTCCATAGGAAGTTCTAATGATATTTTGGTAATTGATCCAGACAATGAATTTTTTCGTTATCTGAATAACTCAAAAGGTAATTAAGTAATCTGTTTTTTCAGCAGTTATTAAGAATATAGAAATATATTTAAACTAGTTATGTGGCAAGAATTATTAACAGCCTTGTCTTTATTTTTGATTTTAGAAGGAATAATTCCTTTTATTAGTCCGTCTAAATATAGAAATTTTGTGGAAAGAATGTCGCAACTCGAAGATAGCAACCTCCGCTTTATAGGTCTAGTATCAATGCTAATTGGTTTGTTATTGTTATTTTTGATTAGAATTTAAATATGATATGTGAGAATTCATAATGAGTAAGAATCTAGTAATTATCGGCACACAATGGGGCGACGAAGGTAAAGGCAAGATTGTTGACTTATTGACCGAGGATGCTGCTGCTGTTGTTCGATTTCAAGGGGGACATAATGCTGGCCATACATTAGTAATAGATGGCAAAAAAACGGTTTTACATTTGATTCCATCTGGAATTTTACATGATAAAGTTAATTGTTTTATTGGGAATGGGGTAGTAATTTCAATCAAAGCATTGATAACTGAGGCGACTAAATTAATTGAGAATGGGATTCCAGTATATGAGCGATTAAAAATCAGCCCAGGATGTCCAATTATACTTCCTTCTCATGAGTCTTTAGATGCAGCAAAAGAAATCAAGTTAGGAGGTTCAGCGATTGGAACAACTGGACGTGGGATTGGTCCAGTATATGAGGATAAAGTCGCCCGAAGAGCCTTACGTATAGCAGATTTATTCGATGTAAAAAAATTGTCAAGCAAGCTAAAAAAAATCCTTGATTATCATAATTTTATGTTAAAGCATTATTATGAAATTGATGAGTTAGATTTTGATACAATTTATAGTGATTTACTGGCACAAAGAAAAACTATATTACCAATGATTGAGGATGTCTCTGTCACTTTAGAAGATCTTCAAAAGAAAGAAAAAAATATTCTATTTGAGGGAGCGCAGGGCGTCTTTCTGGATATTGATCATGGTACTTATCCTTATGTCACTTCTTCAAATACTGTTGCAGCAGCTGCAAGTATTGGGACAGGCTTGGGACCAAGAGATTTAACGCATATACTTGGCATTGTCAAAGCTTATACAACTAGAGTAGGGGCGGGTCCATTTCCAACAGAATTATTTGATGAGTCTGGACAGCATTTAGGAAAAATTGGTGTGGAATTTGGTGCCACGACTGGTAGACCGAGACGCTGTGGTTGGTTTGATGCTATTGCTCTAAAAAGATCGATTAGAAACAGTAGTATATCAAGTTTGTGTGTCACTAAACTTGATGTTCTTGATGGTCTAGAATCAATTAAGGTATGTGTAGGCTACGAGCTCAATGGGGAAAAAATAGAAGACTTTCCCTTAGATATTGCACTTTTAGATAAATGTATACCGATTTATCAAGAATTCTCAGGTTGGCAGACTTCAACCATAGGTATTACAAATTATTCAGATTTACCCAAGAACGCTCGTTTTTATCTTGAGTGGATCGAAGATAATCTCAATATACCAATTGATATAGTTTCCACAGGTCCTGATCGAGAGCAAACTATAATAAAGAAAAATCCCTTTTCATAATAAATAATAAGCTTTTTAATGAGCAAAGTCAGTAATTCTTGAGAAAGGTAGACTCTTTAAAGATCAGAGTTGGACCAAGTGCCTATCGGGATATTCGAAAGCAGGGTTTTGATCTTACAAAAATAAAAGCTATACTCGGAGCCTCTGGCGGACCAAAATGGTTGGTTCTTAGTCATCTTGACCGATTAATCTTAGAAAAGATAATCCCTCAAATCAAAGAACCAATCCACTTAATAGCATCCTCCATTGGAGTTTGGAGGTTCATTTGTTACACACAGAATGACCCTGTTGCTGCAATCAATGAATTTGAACGTGGATATATAGAACAGCAATTGCCAAAAGAATCTGAAAAAAAACAGATTAGCCATCACTTGAGAGTCATGTTGGATATGATGTGTAATTCATCAAACATTAAGGAAACTCTCCAACACCCTCAATTTAGAACTAGTATTATTACGACAAAAAATCTTCATATCTTAAAATCTGAGCAAAAAATTCTTCTTTCTCTAGGGCTATTAGCATCATTGCTGGCAAATCTTACTTCCAGAAGAGCATTGAAGTACTTTTATTCAAGAGGTTTATTTTTTGACCCAAGAGAAGCTCCATTGTTAATTAATAATGATGACTTTACAATTGACGCTATACCCTTGACTCACAAAAATTTAAAAGACGCAATTATTGCTTCTAGTTCTATTCCTTTATTCATGGAGGGTGTCAGAGGTATAAGAGGAGCTCCTGAGGGAGTCTATAGAGATGGAGGACTTCTTGATTACCATTTAGATTTTTCGCCTGTTGATAGGGAGCATTACGCTCTCTACCCACATTTTTTTGATAGATTAAAGCCAGGTTGGTTTGACAGTTCATTATCTTGGCGAAATGTGCAACTAGGGAATTTAGATAGAACAATATTTATTTGCCCATCTGAGGAATTTATAAAAAAACTTCCGGGCTCTAAGGTACCTGATAGGTCTGATTTTAAAAATTTCTCAAATTCTGAGAGGATAAAAAGATGGAGAACTGTAACTGATATGAGTAAAGTTCTAGCTGAAGAATTTAATGAAATATTAGAGAAAGACCAGTTAGCAGATCACATGATATCTTTTTGATTATTCTTAATGCGATCTTCCCAGAAGTGTGCATTTTTGATGTCCAAGCTTACTGGATCAAACGAGTATTTTTTAATATTCTTACTCTTTTGATATTCATAATCTTTTAGTGCTTTGATAGCGGGTTTGGCCATAAAGAAGATAATCAATATGCTTAGAATATTCAACCATGCCATAACACCAACACCAATATCACCGAGTCCCCAAGCAACACTTGCAGTTTTTATAGAGCCATAAAATACAGCCCCAAGCATCACTATTTTTAATAAAAACATATCACCAGGCATTTTAAATGAGCGTCTAATAAATGCGATATTTGTTTCAGCGATATAGTAATAAGCAAGAATCGTAGTAAATGCGAAAAAGAATAAGGCAATAGCAATAAATGGTGCTCCCATGCCTGGAAGGGTGGTTTCTAAAGCGTACTGAGTAAATGCTGGGCTATTCGCGTCTGCTGACATACTTAGGTTTTGTATAATAAAGCCAGGCGTAGCACCTTCATTTTCATGGACATTATATGCGCCTGTTATTAAGATCATAAAGGCTGTAGCTGAACATACGAATAAAGTATCTATGTAAACAGAAAAGGCTTGGACTAGGCCTTGTTGAGCTGGATGCTCAACTTCTGCAGCAGCAGCGGCATGAGGTCCAGTGCCTTGTCCCGCTTCGTTTGAATATATACCTCTTTTTACACCCCAACCAACAGCGGCACCAATACCAGCCATTGGTGTAAAAGCATCTGTCAGAATTAGATTAATAATTTCAGGTAGACGTGAAATATTAAGTCCAATGACTGCCAGCGCCGTAATAATATATGCAAATGCCATAAATGGAACAACGACTTGTGTAAATTTCGCAATTCTTTTAACACCACCAAAAATTATAAAACCAAGAAGTATGACTACGCCTATGGATGTTGATAATTTAGTCGTACTAAGAGGCCCAACAACAGTTTGAATAATTTCACCACCACCCAATGCCAGTTCCACAGCATTGCCGATACTATTAGCTTGAACTCCGGGAAGCAAAACACCTGTAGCGATAATTGTGGCAAAAGCAAAAATCCATGCATACCATTTTTGCCCCATCGCTTTTTCTATGTAATATGCTGGTCCACCTCGATATTGACCATCACTATCTTCTTTGTATATTTGGCCAAGAGTGGATTCTACATAAGCGGTAGAGGCACCCAAGAAAGCTACTATCCACATCCAGAAAACAGCTCCTGGCCCACCAAAACCTATCGCAGCTGCTACACCTGCTATGTTACCAGTACCAACGCGTCCAGACAAAGAGACAGATAATGCTTGAAATGTTGATATGCCTTTTTTAGAGCTTTTTCCAGACACGAGTAATCTTACCATCTCACGAAATAAACGTATTTGGACAAATTTTGTTTTAAAAGAAAAGAATAAACCTGCGCCTAAGGCAAAATATATAAGCGAATCACTCCAGATATATGAATTAAGATTGTTAACAAGTTCCTGCATGATTATCCTTTATTTGATGTTGAATCTTACCTAAAAAATAAATGATTACCCAGCTAAATAATTATTATCATTACTATTATGATCCTCTTTAAGGCATAGTGCCTGTTGATTGACATTTTTAATTAAGCTTTATGATTAGAAACTAAGTAATAATGGTGCCGAGAAGAGGACTTGAACCTCCATGGGGTTAACCCCACTAGCACCTGAAGCTAGCGCGTCTACCAATTCCGCCACCTCGGCATGTCGGTCTAAAAAGTTAATCATTATGGATAGCGACTTTACTGAAAGTAATGATTGAATGCTATTAATTATACAAATATAAAGTTTAGAGAAAAAAATTAACCAAAATATTATGAAAAAAAAGTCTTACCAACACAAAGTGCCAAATACTAATCAATTACTTGCTTTTATTAAGCAAGTTGATAATTCAGTAACATTTAAACAGCTATGTATTCAGTTTGATGTAAAAGACATGAAATCTATGACAGCATTGCAAAAAATACTTTACAACCTGACAAAAGAAAAACTTGTTAAAAAAGACAAAAAAAATTCATTTTACCTCCCTAAACAAAAAGATTTAGTAGAGGGTATCGTTTCAGCTCACCGTGATGGGTATGGTTTTGTAATAGCAAAAGATCGACAAAAAGATGTTTATTTATCGACTAATGAAATGCAATCGTTGTTAGATGGAGATTATGTTTCTGTAAAGTTATTGGGCAATAATACTGAACGTCAGTCAGGTCGGCTGGTTGAAATTTTAAAAAGAGGCACAAATAAACTTATTGGTGAGTTAGCATTTAAGCGAGGCTGTTATTATGTTGAAGCGCATAAAAGAAATAATGTGACCAAAGTGTGTATAAAAAAACAAGATTTAGGTGGAGCAAATATTGGAGAGATTGTAGAGGTAGACATTACCGAATACCCGTCAAGAAAATCACCAATGTTTGGTGTAATTAAAAAAAGTTTAGGTAATGCTGAAGAAAAAGGAATTCATACTGATATTGCGATCAAAGCTTTCGAGTTACCAAATAGTTGGCCTAAAGAAGTTGAGCTAGAGGTTAAAAAATTTATCTCTGATGAGGTGTTAGATGAAAAAGAAATTGAGCGTCGCGTTGATCTTAGGAACCATAATTTAATTACTATAGATGGTATCGATGCTAGAGATTTTGATGACGCGGTATATTGCAATGTTAATAACGATGGATGGCAATTGATAGTAGCTATAGCTGATGTGGATTTTTATGTGCAAAAGAACTCTCCACTTGATAAAGAGGCTCTTTGGAGGGGAACATCGGTTTATTTTCCTGATCGAGTTATCCCAATGCTGCCAGAGGTTCTCTCGAATGGTTTATGTTCCCTCAATCCAAATGTAGATCGCTTCTCAATGGTCTGCGATATGCAGATAAGCAGCAAAGGAAGTGTGGTAGACTCAAATTTTTATGAAGCCGTAATTAAATCAAAGGCTAGGTTAACTTATTCTCAGGTTAATGATTTTCATGAGAATAAAGATAAAGCATTAATCCCCACAAATATAAAATCTGTACTTCGTGATCTTTTTGCTATGTATGATGTAATGTCAGTAGCGAGAGATAAAAGAGGAGCAATTGATCTTGATATTCCTCAATCTAAAATTCAATTTACTAAGAGTGGAGATATTGAAAGTATCGATGTAGTGAAAAGAAATGATGCTCATCGGCTAATTGAGGAATGTATGATTGCTGCAAATGTTGAGGCAGCTAGATTTATTAATGAGGGTAGGATCCCTGCATTGTATCGTAATCATGAAAAACCAGAACCTGAAGATTTTGAGCAATTACGAGCATATGTATTGTCTCTGGGTATGAAAGCACCTCATCCTCAGCACTTAACCCCAAGTGACTACAATACAATCATCAAGCAGACAAAAGACAGTAATTATAGTTCATCACTATCTATGACAATGCTTAGATCATTTAAGCAAGCTCAGTATCAGGCAGATAATATTGGTCATTTCGGCTTAGCCTTAAAAAATTATACTCACTTCACATCACCCATTAGGCGTTATCCAGATTTATTAGTTCATCGTGCTATTAGGCATATCATAACGAAAAAGAAATTAGGAGAGTATTGCTACACCAATAAAGATATGCATGAATTTGGTGATATATGCTCGGAAAGAGAGCGACGCGCTGAAAAAGCAACTCGTGATGTGGATGCGATACTGAAATGTCAATATATGGAAGATAAGGTTGGATTAAGTTTTAAGGGAACGGTTACTAGCATCACGAATTTTGGATTATTCGTTCAACTTGATGATACGTTGATTGAGGGGCTCATTCATGTATCAACTCTAAAAAATGATTATTATCTTTATGATGAGCGATCATTGAGTTTAGTGGGTGAGAGAAATAATATCATTTATAATATTGGTGATCGACTTGAGATTAAGGTGAATGAAGTTGATTTAAGTATGCGAAGAATAAATTTCTCGCTAATGAGAAAAGTAAGTAAGGATGATAAATAAGATGAGCAAAAGTAATTATGTCATCGGTCTCAGAGCAATTGAGCAATTATTAGCAAATAAAAATAGTGAAATTAAAAAATTTTTTGCTGAGTATCAAAGCGAAAATAAAAGACTTCAATCAATTATAAAATCTGCGAATACCATGGGAATAGAAGTTAAGCCAGCCAATAGATCTAGGTTGAGTCAGATATGTGGAGACTCATTGCATCAAGGAGTAGTTGCGGAGGTAAGGAGAAAATTAATTAATAATGAGTTTGACTTAAGAACGATGATAGAGGAAAGATTATCCAATGAGAAAGATAAGCCTCTGTTTTTATTGATGCTTGAGAGGATTCAGGATCCTCATAATCTTGGAGCATGCATCCGAACAGCCGACGCTGCGGGTGTGGATGCTATAATAATTGGGCAAGATAATTCAGCCTCAATAGGACCTACAGCAAGTAAAGTGGCTGCTGGCGCCGCTGAGCAAATTCCTGTTATTACAGTTAAAAATTTAGGTAAAGTACTTAACTGGATGGGGGATTATGGAATTGAGAGAATTGGTACTTCTGACGCTGCAGCTGAAAGTCTTTATGAGATAGATCATAAAGGTGCAGTTATACTAATAATGGGTCATGAGCATTCTGGGATCAGCAAGATGATAACGAGTCGGTGTGATAAGCTTGCTCGAATACCCATGCATGGCTCAATTTCCAGTCTAAATGTCTCCGTTGCGACAGGGGTATGTCTTTTTGAGTTTATTAGAAAGAGAGCAGCTACGAAATAAAAAGAGGTAAACTAAATAAAATATGCTATTTGACTTGCACCAATCCTCATCCTTGGGTACGATTCGCATCCACCTATATGGTGAATAACAACTACTTTTAACCCTTGCCTTACTAATTAATAAAATAGAAGGCTACAATCCGTAAGGGGATATAATGAGACACTATGAAATTGTCTTTCTAGTTCATCCAGATCAGAGTGAGCAAGTTCCGGCCATGGTCGAAAAATATCAGTCAATGATTACTGGTAATGGTGGAAAAATTCACAGAAGTGAAGATTGGGGGCGACGCCAACTTGCACATCCAATCAAAAAAGCTCATAAAGCGCATTACTTGCTCATGAATGTTGAGTGTGATCACGAGGTAATAACTGAAATTACTACTGCGTTTAGCTTCAATGATGCTGTTCTGAGACATCTTGTGCTAAACCAAAAGGATGCTGTTAAATCTCAATCTCCTATGTCTAAATCTGTAGAAGAAGAAAAAGTCAGAGAAGAGGAGTCTCAGCGTAGAAGAGACGCAAAAGCCGCATCAAATGCAGCCTCAGCAGCACCTGTCGCTGAAGAAGCACCAGCAGCAGCACCTGTCGCTGA
>TARA_B110000438_G_scaffold48767_1_pt1 | contig 23085 bp, 19 predicted proteins | sample TARA_B110000438 | Tara Oceans TARA_B110000438 (sample SAMEA4398413) | marine metagenome | biome: Polar Biome; feature: [MES] marine water layer (ENVO:01000295) within the mesopelagic zone...; material: water (ENVO:00002006), including particulate matter (ENVO:01000060) such as...... | reverse complement strand
TTTTGAGTTTGGTCGGTTGTGGTTTGATAGAAAACAATATAACAAAATTAAAATAGATATTAATTCTAATAATATTTTTAAATAAAGCTTATGATTTCTTTGTTTTCTATTAATGTTCTAAAAAAACAAAGCCTGTTGATTCATGGAACCAGTCCGAGGTTTTATGTGGTCAACGGGGAAAGAAAACCTTTTTTTTTCTCTGAGAAAGGTGGTGGGAGATTATTTCTTAAACATGAAAAAATATTTTTAAATTCGCTTAAAATAGACAGAAAAAATTTCTTTCGAGTGGTTCAAGTTCATAGCAACTATGTTTGCGTTTTAAAAGATCCTGATATTCTTGTTAGTGAAGTTGGTAAATTTGAAGCGGATGCTATAATAACTCATATTCCAAATTGCCCGATAGCAGTTTTAACAGCGGACTGTGTTCCCATTACCATCTATGACCCAATTAAACATGTGACTGGTTTAGTACATGCGGGGCGTATGGGAACCCAAAAAAATATACTTACAAAGACTATCGAGGCTTTTTCTCGTGAATATGGTTCCAGTCCAAAAGACCTTATAATGGGTATGGGACCCGCGATTCGAGGATGTTGTTATGAGGTGAATGAGTCCTCGGCATTGCCTTTTATTAAAAAATATTCGCTTTGTTCAAAGTTTATTAAGAAAACTGAGAAAAATAAGTTTTTCCTTGATTTGCCAATGATAAATCGATTAGAAGGATGTAAAGCTGGTGTCTTAATAGAAAATATTTATGCCGATGGGCCTTGCACTGTTTGTGAAAACCATCGATGGTATTCTTACAGAAAAGAAGGAAAAACTGGAAGGTTGATAACGCTGGCCATGCTTCAATCGAGAGAATAGGATCGAGTTCCTATTTATTAAGCCTTCACTGATGCCTTATTGTTAAAGGTGATTTAGTTTTTGATAAAATAAAATTGCTAGTATTAAATACTAATTTTTTTGGTATTGAATAAAGGTTAATGGACGTAGTTTTTTTTTAATGGATATGAAAAATATAACTGATACTTTAAATGACTTTTCAGATGGTGTTAATCCATTTCCTGTTGAATGGATTAGTGAACACCCTGATAAGGTGGAAGATGTCCTTGCAAAATTGTCGACAGAGGATCAAATACGTTACGCCATGCAGTTAAGGGGATCACTAATGCATGATTTTATAAACCTTTCTCCTAACTCTCAGGAAGTGATAAGAGGGTTACCTCCAGAAGAACTTTATCAAATGATTAAAGAGACTGGAATCGGAGAATCTCTCCCTATACTTGCAATGATGTCGCAGAATCAATTGCAATACAGTTTTGACCTTGAGTGGTGGCAGCGGGATTGCTTTGTACCTGAATGTGCTTTGGAGTGGTTAGAGTTTATAGATGCATGTGACGATTCTAGTATTGTGCAGTGGTTGCAGAATGAAGATTTTGATCAAAAGGTGGTTTTATTCCAATCGCTGATCAAAGTATATAAAGACGATGAAATGACAGATTCGTATGAAGGTGTTGAGGAAATGGAACACTTATGCTTGGATGGTGTTTACGATGTATTTTTTAAAACAAAAGAACCTGGAGCACTAAGAAGACTCATCACTCTACTACGGTCTGAGGACCCAAGCCTTTATACCTCTATTCTTGAAGCGGTAATTTGGTATCCTGTTACTCAGACGATCGAAACGGCATATCGGTGGCGGCTTATTCGAACAGCCGAGAGAGGGATTCCTGACTTTAAAGAGGCAATGGAGGTATACAGTTATCCGAGCCCGGAAGCTTTAAAAATACCTGCCACAAAATTGGAGGATTTTTCTTACCAAGGGGGGTTTAATATAGCTCCGCATTATCCGCTCATGCAAACAGAATCAGTACCATTTTTAAAAGATGTTGTTTTACGATTGGGCAATTCTCCTCGTCTAAACACAATTAGCTGGGAGCTTGTATATCTGGCAAATAAAATAATGGTGGCGGATCAGGTGCAGCCATCGGACTTGGAAACTCGCAAAGAATCTTTAAAAAAAGTTCTGGGGTATATAAATATTGGGTTAGAGTTGGGGGCTTCCGGTGACTTAGAAAAGGGAGCGAGGCTTCTTAGTCATACGCATGTTCTCCCTTTATTTCAGACGGGATATCAACAGTTGATGACTTTAAAGTGGAAGACCGAAAGCTTTCTCAAAGAAAATGGAAGCTTTCTCGAAAGGTTGTTCACAGAGTTGGATAAAGATTTATTAGCAGCACTAGTAGTCCGTTTTCCAAGGGTTGCCGAAGTAGGTGATAAAAAAGCTTTAGGCTGGAGACATTTTTCCTCAATTAAAGATGTCCGAAATGCAGAGTCATTTATTGATCAATGGATATTTCACCTTAGATTTGCGCGTAAGGGTCTTGGGTTGAGTGAGCGCACCATAAAGCAATACTTGGGAAAATGCGATATTCACGAAAATCATGAGATGATGGACCTCACTAATTGGACAGCAATGGCTTTTGCGCACTATATTCTTTTTAAGAAGATATCTTGCGCACCGTTATCCGAACCATCGGCAAAAAGTTTTCTTGAGATTGTATTTTTGTTAGGAGTTTTCAAAGAAGAAGTGAGGCAGTGTGATAGTGCTTTGGTCGATTCCTTTAAGCAGGAACTTCTTAAGTTACCTTTAGCCTGGATCGACTCAGATCAAAATTTTTTAGCAACATTATTGAATAAGTGCGTTGTGCATCTACAGCAAGAATTTGGACGAATTGACTTAAAGGCAGAGGTTGATTGGAAGTTCACTCACGGACTTTGCATTGTTAAAAATCCCACCTCGTTGTAAGGATGCTAGAGGTCGGTAGAAACTTTTTTTGTTTTAAAAAATTAGAAAAACGTGTAACATCCTGCAATCGAACTGAACGATATAGTTTTGGCTTTAGTGTAAGGCAGTAGATAAAAATGGAAGATAATCAAAAAAAACAAGATATACCCCAAAGTGTAAGTAAAGAGGATCCCGGTCTAATGGAGTCGATAGGTACCTTTCCAGTTTGGATGCTTAAGGTTGTCGACGTAATTACTCCTGATTTTTTGATAAAGAAATCCCCTCCCTCGAAAAAATAAACCTTTATTTTCTAGTTGTTGATGAAGCCTGTTAAAAGAGCATTGATTAGTGTTTCGGACAAGACGGGTATTTTGGAGTTTGCACAGAAACTCCAAGCTCTTGATGTAGAAATTCTTTCTACCGGCGGAACATCGAATTTGTTAATTAAGCATGGAATTCCGGTAAAGCAGGTTTCTGACTATACTGGGTTTCCAGAAATGATGGATGGTCGTATAAAGACTCTTCACCCAAAGGTACACGGTGGTATTTTAGGAAGGCGAGATATTAAAGGCCATAAAAAGTCTATGGATGAGCATGGTATTGATCCTATAGATTTAGTGGTGGTTAATTTGTATCCATTTGAAAGCACAATCGCAAGAGAAGGTTGTTTACTAGCTGATGCTATTGAGAATATCGATATTGGAGGCCCGGCTATGATTCGGTCGGCAGCTAAAAACTTTAATGATGTGGCGGTTGTGGTCTGTTCTAAAGATTACTCAATTGTGATAGAAGAAATTGAAGGTTGTGGAGGCGTTGTCACACAAAAAACACGTATGCGCTTGAGTCGAGATGCTTATAGCCATACTGCAAGGTATGATTCTTTGATCTCAGATTATTTATCAGGACAGTTAGAAGATAAAGAGGACTTCCCCCCGACTTTGCAGATACCATTTGAGAAAATTCAGACACTACGATACGGTGAAAACCCTCATCAATTAGCAGCTTTTTACCGGGACCCAGATGCAACTTCTCAGGACATTGTATCATCTCAGAAAATTCAGGGTAAAGAACTCTCTTTCAATAACATTATTGATCTGGAGGCTGCTTGGCAATTAGCAAAAGACTTTGAAGCTGGATCAGCGGTGATTATTAAACATACCAATCCCAGTGGAGTAGCTGTGGGAGATAATCAACAAGAAATATTTATTAAGGCTCGCGAAACAGATCCTATTTCTGCGTTTGGGGGCGTTATTGGTTTCAATCGGAAAGTAGATGCTGATACAGCAGAAGAAATTTTAAAAAATTTTGTAGAGGCGGTAATAGCTCCAGATTATGACGAAGAAGCACTAAAATTATTTTCGGGTAAAAAAAATATTCGTGTTATGAAAATGCTTGAGGAAACTTCAATAGGTAGAGGGCGGGTTTTTGATTTAAAGAGAGTTGGAGGTGGTCTTTTAGTTCAGGATAAAGATACTATCTCTCATAACCCTGCCACCCTAAAGGTTGTTACTAAGAAACAACCCAATACAAAAGAAATGTCCGACCTCTTGTTTGCTTGGGTCGTTGCAAAACATGTTAAGTCAAACGCGATTGTTTATGCTCGCGGTGCAGAAACACTCGGAATTGGGGCTGGTCAGATGAGTCGGGTCGATTCCTCTAGACTAGCTGTAGAGAAAGCACACCAAACTCTTAAAGGGTCTGTCATGGCTTCCGACGCTTTTTTCCCTTTCCGAGATTCAATTGACACAGCAGCTAAAAGTGGTATCGCAGCGATTATTCAACCAGGTGGGTCCATTAGAGACGAAGAAGTTATTCAAGCCGCCGATGAGCATGGTATGTCAATGGTCTTCACCTCCATCCGTCACTTTAAACATTGAGTCGATTTCTGCGAACTTTAAGGATGATATTGGTCATACCTATAAACTAGCAAATAAACTCCTGCCTAAAAAAGCCGATAAGCTTTTAAGATGTTCTGAGATAAGTTACGAATGCCTTTAACTAGTGTTGAGTGTCGTAATATTATTTAAAGGAAAACTTAAAACTTTAGAGTTTGCCTCACCCTATGCGCGCTAAATTAGTGTGATCAATTATGAAAACTATCATCAAGGTAGCAATAATTTTCCTGTTAGTTTTAGTTGCTGGAGGCTTCTATGCCTGGAAGCAGATAGAACCTGTGGCTATTGAACTCAAGGTAAAAGACCAAGAAAAATTTAATTTGATGATGGTAGAAGCCATGTCTTTAATTGGTTTTGGGGAGGCGCAAAAACTTTACGACGAACTGCAAGCAATGACTCCGAAAGATGTGCTTGATGTGCGTTACAGAAAGTGGAAAGAGATGAAAGAAGCAGATGAGGAGTTTAGCAAAACCCACCTTGAAGGAGAGCTAAAGTTGAGGAGGAAAGTTGACAGTGAAAGAAAGTCGACACACAATAAAAAAATAAACACTCTGATTTCTAATCCTGAGAAGACCAAAATTCGCGCTAATTTTTGGCAGAATTCCAAGCCTCAGCAGAAAGTAATGGCTCTACGAGAAAAATGTGTCAAATTCCTTAAAATAGAGGAGATAGATCGTAGACGCAGAAAAAATGTGCTTGAACTATCAAGGCTTTCTTCTATTTTAGACCGGCCCAATAAGGTTTCTTGTGATAAAAAGATAGCAGACATTTGTTTGAGTGTGTCGTTCTCAGAATACTGCATGAATATTGTTCCTGATACTGATGAAGATAAGATAGTCTTCCAAGCAGTCAAGCGCTTAAAGGGTGAAATGAACTATTTTTACTATTTAAAGGTGCTTGAAGAAATGGGAATTCCCATCAAAGATGGCGAGTTTGATCAACAATTAAAGGGAGTTTCTAGTTTTTTCACAGAGTTCTGAGTTTATTTATTTTAAGATCTATCACTTGGGGGAAAATCTTTTAAATTCAGTCGTCCCTTCAACCCTGAGTATTTTTTTTGAGTTTGATGGTGAGTGCAGAAATGGCTGTGGCAAGTTGTTTGATCTCGGTATTCGATTTAAATTCAGGTAGAGGTTCTGTTTGCCCTTCTTGGTTTGCAAAACTGATAATTTTTTTTAGTGGGCGTATAACCATATTGATTGTGTAAATACCACCAATGATAGAAACAATGGAACCAATGATAGCGAGCCCGACCATTTCGCTTTGCCATTGCCCTACACTTCTCGAAACTCTCTCTTTTAAAAGATTGATTTGCTCGGTTGTCATATGATTTGGGTCAATTGTATCGACTATTCGGGTGACCTGTCCTAATTGAATGAAAAGGAAGAATGCCATATATCCTAAGCAAGATATGGTTACGATATGCCCCGTCATTAATAAATTAACAATACTTTTTTTTTCTCCAGGAAGTTCTTCTCTAAAAATAGAATTCTTTACCTCATTCATAAGCGACCCTTTATTACGGATTGTAATATATTAACTTTATTTAAGTATTCTAATATAATTTGAGCTGGACAGAGTTTTTTTAGTTAATTTGATTGCCTCTTTGTACACAGAGAAAATAATTTTATACACAGAAAGTATGAAGTTGAAATAAAGCCAGATAAATCAAGAGTGTGCAATAAAATTTCTTTGTTTGCTGGATCATACTACTAATGCCACCCTAGTACGAGCTGTTGAGTCAACGTTATTTAAACATTCATAAATTAATAATATTAGCCAAAAAAATCAGGGATAGATGTTTTACGATCAAAGGCTTTACGTAGACGAGGCCAATTGAAAGCTGAACCTGGATCATGTTTGCAGGAGACACCGTCGACCTCTCCCCGTTGAACGTGGGCATGACCGAGAATTCCTTCAAAGGTTGAGTAATTATAAATTCTATCGAGAGGTGTACGATTTTTTTTTTTGTCGTAAGGTACCCGTAGACGGATTTTAGGCAACAGTTTATTAAGGCCGAAGCAAAGGCTTATAAGTGCTCTATACTGTTGATCTGTAAAGTCCCACATACGAATAATTTTGCCATTAATTCGTCGGCTAAAGTAACCACGTTTTCCGTATCCTCTTGCTGCATACGCACGAAAATCTGGAGTTCGAAGTTGCTTTTTCCATTGATCAGAGAGGGAAAGTTCCCATCGATCTTTTTTTTTTCGATACTGGTCTGACGGTACTTTATGCCAGTTTGATTCTGACTTTAGTGCTTCCGAGGAAAGGTTTGATATTTCAACGTGAATCGCTCGCTCGTTACCATTTCGATCGTCGGCGGGAGCAGTGTTGGTTTTCCAATACAGGTCACAGGTCTGGTAGATAGTGCCGTCAAGGTCTAAATAAAAGTGACTCCCCTTGAATGAGCTTTCAGTCATGATTTTGTGGCAATGATGCGAAGAGTAACAAGCATCATAATGAATGATGAGTTGATACACGCTTTTTTTTAACTCACCATAGGCTTTATCTAGATTTGAAATAGAATATTCAGAAGAGAGCTCTGGTGGTTTGTTGTTTAATATTGGATTGTGTTGGGTACAAGCTGAGCGCCCTCTTCGATTTGGGCAAGTTAAACCGGTTTCAGTATTCCAAAGCATAACAGGAGAATTAATATTAATGGTCTTCTGGCAAGCAACGATACTTTGATTCATAGAAGTGTTAGCTTAATTTAGCTCATCAGATTAACTAATGTTTTCTATAAAGTGACGATGATTTTTTGACTTCATGCAATAGCATTTTCAATTTGTGTGCCCCAGTGTAACTTATCACGGAGTATCTGGTAATAGTTTTTGTTTGGTCCTCGGATTAGTTGAAGAGTAGTTTTAGTTTTTTTAATTTCAAGAATATCTTCAGCTTTCATGTCATAGCCCTCTTGGCCGTCTAAAGTTATTCTTACATTGTCATACTTTCCTGAGAGTTTAACTTGTATAACGGATTGGTCTGGTATAAGTATCGATCGATTTGTCAACATAAGTGGACAAATGGGACTTAGTACCAGAGTGTGCATGCTAGGGTGGATAATAGGTCCGCCGGCAGATAATGAATAGGCGGTAGAACCGGTTGGAGTAGCAATGATAAGACCATCCGCTCTATAGGATGTCATATATTGATCATTAACAAAAACTTGTAAATTAATGACACGAGCTACAACACTCTTGTTAATTACTATATCATTAAGGACATTGTGGTTTTCCACTTGATTGCCATTGCGCCAGACACATGCATTAAGTAACATGCGATTTTCAATTTCAAACTTACCAGCTAGAATATTTTCAAGTGTGGGATAAAGCTCTTCTATGGAAATTGCAGCTAGAAATCCTAAGCTACCAAGATTTACCGCTAAGATAGGTACGTTATAAGGATGAGCGGTTCGGGCGACACCTAGAAGAGTGCCATCGCCTCCAAGTGCTATTAAAAGATCTGCTTGCTCAGAAACTCCCCTCTTATCAAGAGTCGAAGTTTCGCCAACGATAGCCGCGGTACTCGTATCCAAAAAAATATGGTAGTTTTTTTTGCGTAACCAAGGGATAAGCTTTCCTAGTATGTTAGATGCAGAAGGTGCCTTCGGTTTGCAAAAAACACCTATCTTTTTTATCTTGTTGCCACTAACGGCCATGCTAAATTCCATTTATTCAAATTGGTAAGGTTTTCTTTCGTCGCCGATATAATAATACAGCATTATACCTTCTTATTGATTATAGAGCGATGCCTTTAGGGGAGAAAAACAGTGATTTGCGAGGAAGAGTACTTAAAGTTTTCCAAAGTCCTGCGGTTTTATGCCTGTAATCCAGTCTTCCCATTGTTTTTTTTCATCATTCTGTATTTTGTTTGGGTCAGGGAGGTCTAGTTTTTTTGCGGCTTCAATTACTTTTTCTTCAACAAAAATTGGAGATTTGGTTCTTAAGGCTAAAGCAATAGCATCGCTGGGTCGAGCATCAATAGTCATATCGGTTCCATTTTGCACAACAGAAATCATAGCAAAAAAAGTATTATCTTTGAGGTCATTTATTGTGACTTGTTTGACCTCTGCGTGAAGAGAAGAGATCATACTATTGAGAAGATCGTGTGTCATAGGACGCGGGGTATTTATTCCCTGAATCTCCAACGCGATTGCATTTGCTTCAAAATAGCCAACCCAAATAGGCAAGGCTTTATCGTTTAAAATATCCTTGAGAATTATAATTGGCATATTTGTTAAGGGATCAAGAGTGAGTCCCTCTACTTTCATTTCAACCATGTTGGATGCCTTGTAAAAAATGTCTAATTTAATTTGTTAAAGATATGTTGCAACCTAAATTGAAGGAATCAATATTGAGAATATAATTAAACTGCTAGATTTGTCAATGACCGTTTGAATAAGACCTGATTAGTCGGTAGCACATCACGTTTGGATCTATAAAACATCAGGTTTGTTTTTATCGACAAACTCTTTCAATTTAATCTTAACTGTATCTGGAATATCGTTAGTTTTTAAGGTATTTTTACACAGTAGCGTGGTAGATCTATAGGTGTTGACAAAAGCAATGCATGGTGGACAGTCTGCAAAATGGTCTTCAAGAGAAGTTTCGTTTTCTGCGCTAAGTTCTCCCTCAAGATAACTGTACAATAGTTCTATGCATTCTTTACAACAAATCATTTCCTCTCCTTACGAGCTTTATATTCCCAAAAATAATTTGACAATTTTTTTCTTAAAAATAATCGTGCTCTGTGTAATCTAGATTTTACCGCAGGTATACTTATTTCTAAAATATTGCCGACTTTGTTCGACGATAGGCCTTCTACATCTCTGAGTATAAAAACAACTTTTTCTTTGTCTGGTAATAAATCAACCGCTTTTTGAATAATGTTTCGTGTTTCATTACCAAAAAGAAGAGACTCGGTGTTTTCAGACCAGTCTTGTATTTTTTCGTATTGGAAGCCCCCCTGATTGAACGCCGGGAGTACATCTTCGATTGAAACTTTCGGTTCCTTTTTTCTAGATCGAAGTTTCATATAGGAAGCGTTTATGGTGATTCGATACACCCAGCTGGAGAAAGCAGACTTTCCTTGGAAAGTATGCCCCTTTCTGAAAAGAATTAATAATACTTCCTGAGTGACATCTTGTGAATCTGATATATTACGAGTCAAGTTAAAGCTTAAGGTATAAATTTTTTTTTGATAAAGATTAGCTAGTTGCTCGAAAGATCCCATTTCGCCTGCCTGCAAATCTTTAACAAGTTGTTCTTCGGTTAAAGTGTCTTTAGTGGGGTCAGGAAATTCCATACTCGGTTATCAGTACTCAAGTTTTATAGTAATTAGTAAAAATTTTTACACCTTTGTAGAGTTAGTGGTGTAACTATCTTAAGTCAATGTTACTTGCATAAAAATAGATCTAAAAAAATATAGAGCCTATACTTATAAAGAGGGATTGCTGTTTTAATGGGGTTAGGCAGAGTAGATATTAAAGAATATGTCTAGTTTTCTTTAGTTTCCTGAGATGGTGCAGCATCTTTGTTAGCTTCACCTTCGGATGTTTCCGAATCGTTTAAATCATCTGTTTGCGAACTGTTTGAATCTCCGCTGTCTTCTAAGTTTGTTGCTTCTTGAATTTCTTCAGCATCTTTCATAGATTTTTTAAAATTTTTAATACTATTTCCAAACGCGCTACCAATCTCTGGAAGCTTTCCGGCGCCAAAGATAATCATTATTATAACTAAAATAATCATCAATTCTGGAAAGCCAATGCCCATCATAATGATAAGTCCTTAAATTAAGGTGGTAAATGTTTACTTAAATTACTTAACTATAGAGCCAACTTTACCATTTAATATTCGTAAAAACAAATTGTAATAAATGTGTTACAGAACCTTATGCGTTTGTGTTAATATTCCGATGGGGTTTAGTAATTAACATTAAAACAATAAGTAAGCTTAACCTAAAAGGTTTTTATGCGTAGAATTATTCTCTTTTGGATTTTTACTGCAGTTATCGTGAACCCTGTTTTTGCTGGAGCCCAAAATTTTTCTGATAGATTTGCTAAGGGCGATACTTCTTTTGGTGGGGAGTTGGGCTTCGGTCATACTTTTAATTTACCTCCAGGAAAAGAAAGAACGGATCTCAGCTTTGCGTTTATATTTCCGAACTGGCAAAAAAATCTAACCGGGATCATTGCTCCAGATTCCCCTTTGCAGGGTGCGCTTTTTTGGCATGTTGAAGCGGGTCTAGCGCTATTGACCCATCGCGATCATGAGTATCTTATAGGCTTTTCTCCTCTAATGGTAAATTATAAGTTTCTTGATTCGCAAAGAAAGTGGGCTCCCAATATTTTATTGGGCACTGGCTTTTCTATGCAGGACTGGGATGATACCCCTGCTGAATATGAATTAGGTTCTGAGTTTCAGTTTTTACTTCATGCGGGGGCAGGGATAGAGCTGTTCCGTGAATCAGGGACCTACTCTCTTAATTATCGACTTTTTCATGTTTCAAATGCGGGGTTCCGAAAACCTAATATCGGGCTCAATGCCCATGTTTTTACCTTAGGGTTCCGTTTTTGATGTTGTGGTTCTCTAATGTTAGCTTTGGGCCTAAGGGCTGCAAACTTTCAGCCGCAGGTTATGTTTTTCTTCAGCATCTTTTCTGAGCATTTCCCCCTTCCTACATAATTATTAAGACTATACTCAGTTTAGTTTTATCGTATTTTTTTAGAAACGAATCAACTACAAGTTTTTTCTTGCTATAGAGATCAAATATGAACACACCATTTAACGAGGATAATGGAGAGTTATCAGAAAAATTAAGTATTATAGACCGTTTTTTTCTAAATATTGAACGACTCGCCTATACGCATTCCATCGTTGTAATTATAGCTTCTTTATTGACCGCAAGTTTATCGGTTTGGTTTGCAGTAGAAAAACTTTCTTTTAAGAATGATCGAGGCGACCTAGTCGCAAATAATCTAGATTACGTAGAAGCTTACGAGAAGTATCGTCAAGAGTTTGAAGATTTTGATGGAATGATGGTAGTAATTTCAGGTCAAGATCCTGAAAGAATGAAGGAGTTCTCAGACTTTTTAGTTGCTAAAATAAAGCTTCATTCGCAGAGTTTTTCGACAGTATTCCATAAAGTGGACACAGAATATTTTAGGGAAAAAGGTCTTCTTTACCTTAAGAAGAGTGAGCTTGTCGATCTTGTAATTAAAATTAATTCACACGAAAATTTTCTTAGAAAAATAAATAGATCTCCCGGTCTTAACGAACTCATGGAAAGTATTAATGCTGAAATTAGCACGGGAATGGTGAGTTCGATTTTAACGGGATTTCTAGAAAATGAATATAGCCAAAGGGATAAAGACGAAACAGGCGATCTAAGTTTCTTAATCGCACTTGAAAAACAAATGCTTTTGTATTTACAAGGAAAGGAGTCCTACCGCTCACCTTGGATTTCTTTTTTGACGGGCGGTAAAAAATCTTTAAACGAGGAAGGGTATTTAGTTTCAGCGAATGAAAGGTTAATGTTCATCCTTTTGGCTCATAATGAAAATAATAAAGAAGATAGGTCGACCCTCAACTCTATTAACTTACTTCGTAAATTAATTAAAAAAACGCACACTGAGTTCCCAGAAATTGAAGTAGGTCTAACAGGTGAAGATGTTATTGCCGCAGATGAAATGGCTATAACACAGGTAGACGTTCGAAATGCTTCGCAAATTGCACTTTTTGGAGTGACATTACTGTTTATTATCGCTTACCGTGGAGTGATCAAACCACTCTTCGCTGTATTATCACTTGTCATCGCATTATGCTGGTCGGTTGGATGGGCCACGCTTGTGGTGGGTCACCTAAATATTTTAACCATAGTGTTTACAACCATTCTGATCGGCTTGGGTATCGATTTTGGAATTCATATTTTGGAGCGATACAAAGAAGAAAGGATGTCAGGAAGTAATGCTCTTAATGCATTACAAAAAACGGTTCAAGGTACCGGTCGTGGTAATTTTGCAGGCGCAGTGACGACTGCTCTGGCGTTCGGTGGCATGGTTTTTACTGATTTTATCGGTATCGTTGAATTGGGAAAAATATCTAGCGGGGGAATTTTCTTTTGCATGATCTCGATGATCCTTGTTTTACCTGCTTTTATCAGCCTAGAAGAAAAAATACGAAAACCTAAGTATGCGCAAGAGCGGTTTGAATATCGAGCCTCATGGCTTGAATTGTGTTTTAAAAGTCATCGTTTAGTTATTTTTGTTGCCATGTTTTTAATCGTTTTATCTCTTTTTTCATTAAGAGCCGTAAAATTTGATTACAATCTTCTCAATTTACAGGCTCATGGGACTGAGGCCGTTAAGTATGAAATGAAAGTGATAGAACAGGCAGGTCGTTCCGCTTGGTCAGTTGCGCTACTTACTGATTCTTTAGAGGAAACTATCAAGAAACATCACGCGTTGGAAAAACTTTCAGCCGTTGGAAATGTCGAGAGCATAGTTTCTCTCTTACCAGAAAATCAAAAGGAAAAGATTGAATATATTAAAGAATTAAGACCATTTTTGAGAGACTTAACAGTTAAAGCTGAGGTTTCTCAGGTTTCGCAACCAAGTTTAATAAAAACAATGAAAAAAATTCGTTTTAAGCTTCAAGGTAAAGAAGATAAGGGAGAGGTTGCTGAGGCGAGAAAACTTTCACAGGTTTTTCTGGATGTGAGCGAAGAGCAATCTGTGGAGATTACAGAAAAAAGGCTGAATAAATTTTCAGAATATCTTTTTGCTGACTATAGAGATAAGGTTGCCGACCTGAAGATGAATATTGATGTCTCTCCTGTTAGTGTTGCTGAAATACCCAAAAGTTTGCGGAAAAGATATGTTAGTCAAAACGGGGTATATTTAATAACTGTGTACCCAAGTGTTGATGTTTGGAATATTGACCAGAGAGAGGAGTTTCTAAGACAGTTGCGGCAAGTCGATCCTAGTGCTACAGGAAATGCGATACATATGTTTGAATCAACCCGTTTGATGAGAGATGGATATGTTCAAGGGGGGCTATACGCGCTGGTTGCTATCTTCATCTATATTCTTATATCCTTCGGTAATGTTCGTACTACTTTAATCGTATTACTTCCGGTTGTAGTAGGATCGATATGGACAGTTGGAATCATGGGATTACTGGGAATTGCATTTAATCTTGCTAACTTGGTTATCTTGCCGTTGATCATTGGTGTTGGGGTTGTTAATGGGATCCATATAGTTCATCGCTATAGAGAGGAAACAGATAAAAGTATAAATATTTTATCGAAAAGTACAGGACGAGGTGTGGTCCTCAGTTCGCTTACAACTATGATTGGCTTTGGCAGTCTCATGGTAGCCGACTATCAAGGGGTTTATAGCTTAGGACTTATTTTAACTTTGGGTGTTGGTTGTTGCCTTCTGGCCAGTATTACAGTATTGCCTTGTGTATTGAAGCACTGTACTGATAAGGGATGGGAGCTATAACTGTTAAATTAAATTTTTTAAACTGGGATTTAACGAGGACTTGCAGCGATATTTCCGCCATCAACAATAACGACACTACCTGTTGTTTTTTCAGCTAGTGCGGTATCAAAAAATCCTTTGGCAACGTCTGTATCAAATACTTCTGTTTCAAGAAGGTTGCTCTTGAAATATTCGTCAGGGGTCAAACCACGGGCAGTCGACCGTTCGGCGACCATTTCCTTGGTGAAAAGATTGGTGCGGATACGATCTGCATTGACCGCGTTCGAACGAATACCATCTTTCCCGTAATCAACCGCGTATTGTTTCATTAAGGCAATTACTCCTGCTTTTGGAAGGGCATAAGGGCCAAAACCCTTTCCAGGGTTGAATGCCGCCTTGGATGCATTGAACATCAACACACCACCTGTTTTCTGTTTCTGGAAGAGTTGAACTGCCTGAGATGCCAAAGTCTGGTGAGAGAAAAAATTCAGTTCAAAGCTTTTTCGTAAAACTGCAGAATCCACCTCACCTATTTTCCCTCTGATTGCATTACCAGCGTTGGATATTAAGATATCCAGTCCACCAAATACTTTTGTTAGATACTCAAAAGACTTTTTCACTTCTTTTTCCACTGTAACGTCCACTACCTGAAAGGCGATTCCAATTTTAAATTGTTTGCGTAGTTTTCCCACTTCGCGGGTCAAGGTGTCCTTATCTAGATCAATCAGAAAAAGGGTAGCACCATTTTCTGCAAACAATTTTGCAGTTGCTAGGCCAATCCCCGATGCTGCTCCAGTGATATAAACGATTTTACCTTGCGCCACAGTAGGGGGTTTTTTCCCTAGCTTTGCTTGCTCCAAAGACCAGTACTCCATATCAAACAGATCGTTATCTTTAAGTGGTGTGAATTGACCGATGTTAAATGATTTTTTGATAATGTCGATTGTATGTTGGTAAATATCGGCAGCGATCTCTGTTTCTTTGACCGACTTCCCAATAGTGACTAATCCAAGACCTGCAACTAATATAATTCGAGGTAAAGGATCTAGTTCTTTTTTGTCTACTCCTTTGCTTTGAAGATTAGTTTTAAAATATTTATGGTAATCATTTTTATACTTTTCAAGGGCATTAGAAATTTCTTTCCGTAATTTTTCTGGGTCGTCCAAATGTTTGGGGTCTAATAAAAGTGGTTTTTGTTTGGTGCGGATTACATGATCTGGTGTTGCCGTCCCAATTTGTGACCAGTCTTTGCACTCTCGGCTTGATGCAAAAGCGCAAGCAACGGGATCTTCTCTGTAGTGGAGCAACCAATTTTGGCCTGTTTCTTCAGAGAATAATCCACGTAAACAGGGACCAATAGATGCAAGTACCCCTTCGCCACTAGTAATTTTTTTATTGACCGGGGATAACTTTTTTTCACTATGACTGGCGATAAAATCTTCTGCTTGCTGTATTGCCTCTATGTGGCGGTCGTAACTTTCTCTTGCTGTATTTCCAAACGTGAACAGTCCATGATTAATCAGCACCAAGCCTTTGACATTAGGATTTTTTTCATAAACTTCAGCGGCTGCTTTAGCCAAGTCAAATCCTGGCATGATATAAGAAACAATTCCCATTGTTTCTCCATAAATACTTTCACAAATTGACTTGGCATTGGGTTGGTTGGCAAGCACTAAAATGGTATCTGCGTGAGAATGGTCTATAAATTTATGAGGTAAAAAAGCGTGTAATAACGTTTCAACCGATGGATTAGGGGATGAGGCATCGAGTAGGTGGGTTCTTTGCTCGTTAACCATATCCTCATCACTAAGATAATCCAACGTTCTAAGTTTTATCAGATGATCCAGTTGTACTCCAGGAAGACCAGGTGGTTCCAATGTGTCTAGATCCCATCCACTTCCTTTAACGTAAAGAACATTAACCTCTTCCCCAAGAGCATTTGTGGTAATAGACTTTACAGAAGTATTTCCACCGCCATGAAGGACTAGGCTAGGGTCAGCACCTATAAGTCTTGAAGTATATACTCGCAATGCTATATCTTCTGACACATCTTTATATTGTTCTATCGTTGCTCTGGATTCAGATTCGTTCCAAAGGTTTTGCATATGTTTGCCTCAGTGTAAATTTAAAAACCAAAGGAAAAAATATAGCGGTTGAATCGGTTTGATTCAAGTAAATTCGATGTAATTGACAGGCAGGATGAAAATAGCATAAGAATTTAATCGGGGAAAAGTTATCAGTTGACTGAGCTAATCACAATTATTTTTATAGAGGCTACTTTTTTAAAAAGATTGTGAAATGGATTGGGTTCTGTGATAATCACACCCCGAAATGAAAGCTAAAATTTACATTACATTCAAAGACGGTGTTTTAGACCCTCAGGGGAAAGCTGTCCATCATGCCCTTAAAGATCTCGGTTATAATGAAGTGTCTGGGATCCAAATGGGAAAATATTTGGAACTAACGATGGATGGAGTTTCCAGAGAAGAAGCAGAAATTAGAGTTACAGAGATGTGCGAAAAGCTTTTTGCCAATACGGTTATTGAATCCTACCGATTCACTATAGAGCCAGAGGAGTAATTGCGTAAGAGCTTTTATGCAGCAGTTTGCATGTTTTTGGAATTAAATTTTACTTATGTGTCTTTAATTTTTCCAGAATTGACTTATGAAGTGTGGCGTAGTCGTTTTTCCTGGTTCTAATTGCGATCATGATTGTTATCATATCCTCAAGCACGTTTTTGAGCTAGATACCGAATGGATTTGGCATAAAGATGATGTAGACCTTTCAGGATTTGATCTCATCGTCTTACCAGGAGGATATTCATATGGTGATTACCTTCGGGCGGGGGCTATAGCGCAATTTTCGAGCGTTATGAAAAAAGTGATCGAGTTTGCTAATTCTGGGAGAATGGTTCTTGGGATTTGTAATGGCTTTCAAGTTCTTGTTGAGTCAGGACTTCTTCCGGGTGCTCTTATCCAAAATCATACACAGAAGTTTATTTGCAAGACAGTGTCTGTTCGAGTGGAAAACGCTTCTACTCCATTCAGTTGCGAATGCCTAGAAAAATCAGTACTGAATATTCCCATCGCTCATCATCAAGGAAGTTACTTCATCGACATTGATGGATTAAATCAACTAATAGATAATGATCAGATTGTATTTCGTTATAGTGGTTGCGAAGGAGAAGTGACAGGTCTATATAACCCGAATGGATCCGTTGACAACATTGCAGGCATAGTAAATGAAAATAAGAATGTAATGGGTCTGATGCCTCACCCTGAACGTTGTGCTGATCCAGCATGGCCTAATCTTGATGGACAGCTAATTTTCAAATCTATGATCCAATCCCTGCAACCTGGAATTTTATTATGATAGGTAGTAATTCTATTGCGATTACTCCAGATATAGTGCGCCAGCATGGCCTAACCCTCGAGGAATTTGGTCGTATTGAGGATCTTCTTGGCCGAGAACTTAACTTTACTGAGCTAGGTATATTTTCTGTAATGTGGAGCGAGCACTGCAGTTACAAAAGTTCACGTTATTACCTGAAGAAACTACCTACCACGGGTCCACGTGTATTACAGGGGCCAGGAGAAAACGCAGGGGTAGTAGACATCGGCGATGGAATTGCTGCTGTATTTAAAATTGAAAGTCATAACCATCCTTCTTTTATTGAACCTCGTCAAGGTGCTGCTACAGGAGTGGGGGGGATTTTACGAGATATTTTTACCATGGGAGCGCGTCCCATTGCGCTGATGAACTCTCTACGGTTCGGAGCTTCTGATCACCCACGTACCCGATTTTTAGTTAACGGAGTTGTTGAAGGGATTTCTAATTATGGCAACTGCACTGGGGTTCCTACCGTCGGTGGAGAAATTTACTTTGACTCTTGTTACAATGGAAATATTTTGGTTAATGTTTTTTGCCTTGGGTTAATTCCTTCGGATAAGATTTTTTTGGGCAATGCTTCTGGAGTTGGTAATCCGGTTATTTATTTCGGTTCCAAGACAGGGCGCGATGGTATTCATGGCGCGAGTATGGCCTCATCAGAGTTTGACGAGTCTTCTGAAGAAAAGCGGCCCACAGTTCAGGTAGGTGATCCATTTGCAGAGAAACTTTTGATTGAAGCTTGCCTTGAGCTTATGAAAGAAGATTGGGTAGTTGGAATCCAAGATATGGGAGCAGCAGGACTAACTTGCTCTACATTTGAAATGGCTGGCCGCGCTGGTACTGGTATTGATCTTGAACTTTCAAAAGTCCCTATGCGCGAAGCGGGGATGACTCCCTATGAAACTCTATTATCAGAATCGCAAGAACGAATGCTTGTGGTTGTCAGAAAAGGAATGGAGAAGGAGGCTTTAGCTCTGTTCGATAAGTGGGATCTTGATTCTGGAGTTGTGGGAGAAGTTACAGACAAGCCAGTGGTTCGCATTTTTGATAATGGGAATCCTGTGGTTAACTTGCCGGTTGAATTAGTTGTTGATGGAGCTTTGGATCTAAAGCGCCCAACCAAAAAACCTGAATATCTCAAAGAGGTGGACCACGTTAAACTTGATTCTATTTTAGAACCGACACGTGGGGAAACAATTTTAAAAGACCTTCTCGCCTCGCCAAACATAACAAATAAGCACTGGGTTTATGAACAATATGATTCTATGGTTAGACTCAATACGCTGGGTTTACCGGGTTCAGATGCAGCTGTGCTTAGAGTAAAAGGTTCGAAAAAAGCTTTGGCATTGTCAGTTGATTGCAATAGTCGGTATTGTTACCTAGACCCCTTTCGAGGAGCACAAATAGCGGTTGCAGAGTGTGTCCGTAATATTGCATGTTCTGGTGGTGAGCCAATTGGGTTGACAAATTGTCTTAATTTTGGGAACCCGGAAAACCCAGAAATTATGTGGCAGTTTGAGCAAGCTGTTTCAGGTATGGGAGAAGCTTGTAAGTTTTTTGATATTCCAGTAGTTAGTGGAAATGTCAGTCTTTATAATGAGACTTTGGGGGAGGCGATCTATCCGACGCCTACTGTAGCAGTAGTTGGGTTACTGGAAGACCGCTCTTATCACACAACGCAGTGGTTTAAAGAAGATGGAGACCTAATAGGCCTTATAGGTCTTACAATGGAAGAGTTTGGCGGGAGTGAATATTTAAAAATTATTTACGACCGCGCGGAAGGGAAGCCTCCACGTTTGGATCTTCACTTAGCCCAATCTGTGAATAAATTATGTTTGGAATTGATTCAGCAAAAGCTTTTGACTTCAGCGCACGATTGTTCAGAAGGCGGTCTCGCAATAGCATTAGCGGAATCTTGTATGAGTCATCCTTTAAACCCAAAGGGAGCGACTCTTGGTCTTGACTCTACAGTTCGAAATGACGCCTTACTTTTTGGCGAGTCCCAATCGCGTATCTTGATTTCCTTGTCAGCCAAGAACCGATTAGCGGTCGAGGAAAAAGCAAAGGCTATGGAGGTCCCTTTTACAGTCATCGGAAATGTGGGAGGCGACGCACTTGTTGTGAATGTTAATGGGAAAGAGTTTATTCGTGAAGAGATTTCTAGTTTAAAACAACTTTGGCTTGGAGCCTTGGAAACCTATGTCGGATAAGTTTCACGATGAATGTGGTGTGGTGGGTGTTTATGGTCACTTAGACGCGGCTAACCTCGCTTACTTGGGTCTTTATGCTTTGCAGCATAGAGGTCAAGAAAGTGCTGGCATCGTTGCTTCAAATAATGGGGAAATGCATCTAGAGGTAGGAATGGGTTTAGTTGCAGATGTGTTCAGCGATACACGCCTTAAAAAACTTCCTGGTAATATCGCAATAGGTCACAACCGATATTCAACGACAGGGGTAAGTGGGATAAAAAATGCTCAACCTTGCCTTATAGACTATGCGGGTGGGACAATGGCCTTGGGGCATAATGGAAACTTGGTGAACGCCACGGAAATTAGGAAGGAATTAGGGGCCGCGGGGGCAATTTTTCAGTCCACGAATGATAGCGAAGTGATAGTTCATCTTATGGCACAATCGCAATGTAATTTATTTGTCGACCGCGCGGTTGCAGCACTTTCACAAGTTAAGGGCGCTTATTCAATCGTGCTGATGAGTGAAAACGAACTAATCGCTGCACGTGATCCGCAGGGGTTTCGTCCCTTGTGTTTAGGTAAGTTAGAGGGAGCTTACATCGTGGCTTCCGAGTCTTGTGTGATGGACCTTGTGGAGGCAGAGTTTATACGTGAAATTGAACCTGGCGAATTAATTCTTATTAATCAATCTGGCGTGAAATCATTTTTTCCTTTCCCAAAAACTCCTACTAAACAATGTGTTTTTGAGCACATATATTTTTCAAGACCGGATAGCAACTTGTTTGGGCGTTCGGTTTACTCTGTTCGTATGCTCATGGGAAGGGCTTTAGCTATAGAGAAACCGGTGGAAGCGGATGTGGTGGTTCCTGTTCCTGATTCTGGAGTGATTTCTGCGATGGGTTATTCTGAGGAGGCGGGTATTCCTTTTCAAATGGGATTGATTCGTAATCATTACGTTGGGAGAACTTTTATTGAACCTCAATCACAGATTCGTGATTTTGGAGTAAAAATCAAGTTGAATGCTGTAAAACCTGTCATAGAGGGTAAGCGAGTAATTATTATTGATGATTCTATTGTACGAGGAACAACTAGCAAAAAAATCGTTAAAATGTTGCGCGAGGTTGGTGCTCGAGAAGTCCATGTTCGAATAAGCTCACCGCCAACCACGCACTCATGTTTTTATGGGATCGATACCCCCGACAAAAATGAGTTAATTGCTTCTAGTATGGATGTTGAGCAAACTTGTAAATATCTTGGCGCTGATTCGTTGCATTATATCTCGTTAGAGAAAATGCTTGGAATCTTTGGAGAACAAAAAGGTGATTTTTGCGCGGCCTGTTTTGATGGTGACTATCCTGTTGATATTACTGGTTTAGATGAGAGCGCTAAACAATTAGGTCTATTCTAGACCTTCTATTTAAAAGTTGATGTTAGTTTAATCAGCGACGGTTGCTGACTCTAAAGCTTTTCCAAGGGCTCTTAAGTCCTTATTATGAAAAGATAATTTTCGGTTCATTTCTTCCTGCCGTTTCATAACACTTTCAAACATATTTTTGATAGTTTTATAGTCAGATTGTTTTAAAATCATGTTGCTTGTTGACTCATTAGGTTTTGTTAGTTCACTTTTGATTCCTTTTGTATCAGTAGTATTAGCTACTGAAGAAAAAGTATCCTCTCCAAATATTTTGGCAAGTGCTTCTTCCAGTGTTCGCTCCATGGCGATAGTGTCTTCGTATCCTACGATGACACGTTTAAGTTCTGGAATTTTTCCAGCATCGGCTTTGAGATACAGAGGCCTGACATAGATCAAAGACTCTTCTATGGGTATAACAAGCATAGTGCCCTGTATAACTTTTGAACCTCTTTGATCCCACAGGGAAATTTGTCTTGAGACTTCTGCGTCCTGATTGATCCGCGCGACGATTTGATTGGGGCCATAAATTAGTTTTTGTTTTGGAAATGTATAGGCGATTAATTTTCCATAATTTTCTCCATCACTTTGAGCCACCATCCATGCCGAAAGATTGCTCTTTCCACTTGGTGTGAAAGGTAACATGAGAATATACTCTTCTGTTTTATTTCCCGGGAGTTTCATGATTGTATAATAAGGTTCCATCATTTTGTTGTCTATTTCCGGAATTTCCCATTGGTCTTCTTTGTTGTAAAAAACCTGTGGTGTTTTCATGTGATAGGTTGCGTATATGAATGCTTGAATTGTAAATAGATCTGACGGATATCGAATATGTTTCCTTAAGTCTTCTGACATTTCACTCAAATCTTTGAATAATTCAGGGAATACTTTTTGCCAGGTGAGAATAATCGGGTCACTGGGATCAGAAATATAAAACATCATTGAACCTTCGTAAGCATCTATCACAACTTTGACAGAGTTCCTAACGTAGTTGCCAAACTGGGGGATATTTTGTGAGTAGGGGAATAGTTCGCTTACAGTATAGGCGTCATAAATCCATTTCATTCGACCTTCTGTAATAACAAGATAAGGGTCGCTATCCAGCCTTAAGAATGGGGCAACCTTGAGAACACGTTCGGTAATATTTCTATACATTAATACTCGACTTTCACTGTTAATGTCGTCTGAGAAGAGTATTTTTAAAGTTTGAAAACGTGCAGCTAGAAGCGCTTTTCGTATAAAAGAACTAACAGGAAAACCTCCACTACCTTCGTAGTTTTTGTATACGTTTTTTTCACCTTCTGGATAATCAAATTCTTGTGTTCCAGTATTTACAAAAACATGGTCGTTAGAAAGTTCACCAAAATAAATTTCAGGTTGCTCGATTTTAAGGTCTACATTTGAACGAGGTGGAATATCCTTTATAAAGAGTACAGGTAGACCCTCTGGAGTTATTTGGTTGACGGGACTGAGTGATACTCCGTAGCCATGAGTGAAAGTTAGGTGCTCGTTAATCCATGTACGGTTAGGTAGGTTTTCAGATTTTAATTCCCGAGGTGAAAGTAGAGTCTGACGGTATTTCCCATCGATTGTATAGCGGTCGTGATCTACAGAATTAAACTGGTAATAAGTTCTTATTTCTTGAAGTTGACCCAGGGTATCTAGTAGTGGTTCCTGATCCCAAAGACGGATATTTTCTATTGTCAGGCGATTGGCACGAATAGAATCTGCATTTAAAGATTCTGCTCCAGTTAGTTTTTTGGATTCAGTAGTATCTAGTCCATAAGCTGTAAGTGTCCCAGAAATACTATGTTCGATAAAAGGCGTTTCCTTAATAAGTTCATTGGGGTTAACTACAAAATTCTGCAGTACTTTTGGATAAAAACTTCCTGCCAAATAAATCACACCTATCCCTGTTAAAGCAAGA
>TARA_B110000438_G_scaffold94459_1_pt1 | contig 23757 bp, 15 predicted proteins | sample TARA_B110000438 | Tara Oceans TARA_B110000438 (sample SAMEA4398413) | marine metagenome | biome: Polar Biome; feature: [MES] marine water layer (ENVO:01000295) within the mesopelagic zone...; material: water (ENVO:00002006), including particulate matter (ENVO:01000060) such as...... | reverse complement strand
GGCCTGAACCCCATCGGATTTGGGTCGATTTCGAGTCCGTCATGTAATCTCAGTGAGCAAGATGGTGCACCGTGCAAGTCGGCGTGGATATAGAGGTCAGTTGAGCGCAGATACTTACGGACAACCGTATCATTTCCTTTTGCATCGCGACCTCCGACAATCATTCGACCGTCTGAAAGAATCCCCCAGCGATGCTTTTCGAACCAGAAACGCTTGCTACGCTTTGCTAGCCTGACTCGGCCCGCAGCAGCGTCCTTTGCTCGCTTGGCCTGTTCTTTCGCAGCATGTGTTTCGGTCCGCTCAAGTGCTACCTTGGCTCCCTTTGCTTTGTCTTTGAGTGTGCGAGCCCGTTCGAAATAGGTCTGAGCGTTCTGATGAACGCTCTTCTCAACCGCGAGGGTGACGCTGGCGCCTGGCTCGTTATCCTCATCCGGCAGCCGAGCGAGAATGGTTCGTTTTACTGGGTCGACTCGGTCGATCCATGCTACATCTCCAACCTTCTTGTCAAGGGCTTGCCAGTCCTCACTCTCGATTTGCGAATTGACTTGACTGAGTAGATCGTCGACATGTGTCCAATTATCCTGAATCGACTTGGCAAGAACTTGGGTCAAGACGGCTTGCGACTCAAATCGCTCGATAGCAGAGCGTTGCTGTACCGCCCTACGGTCCAACTTAGCGCGCTGCTCTTCCTCGTCCTCGCCCGCCGCAGCGAGTTTTTCCTCCTCGCGACGGATGTAGGCTACCGCATCGTGCGCTCCGAAGACGGCATCGTAAGCCGCAGAGAGGTTCTCTATGCCGACTTGCATTGACGAGTCCATGAATGGCAATTCGATTGGTGAGAATTCGGAAATTCCAGAACTCGCCGAATCGATGCTGACTGGATCTTCTGCCGCTTTCCACGCCTTCAGTCCATCCGAATCTTCGAACCAGAGATACGAGCCTTCACTTCCAGACAATTCCTCAAGAAGCCCACTCATCGCATCACTGAGGGCCTGTTTCTGCTCATCATCAAGTGAATCTGCAGGTTCATCTAACCCTATTCCAGCCGCGGTACAAACAGCATTTCCGTAAATCCGCCCCAGATTTATTCGTGCGGCCAGGGTACGAATCATCGAATGGTTCGACTCGGCCAGAATTGCATCTAATCCAGCGCGGTCGAGCCCGCGTGGATCAACAGTTTCGGGCGGAGGAATGTATTGCTCTCCACGCTTAAGTGATCGGCTGGCATATTTTGCATGAGTCAACGGCTGAATGATTACATCTTCATCATCGAGTAGCAGAACATTACCATCTCGGAATAACTCGATGACCAATTTCAATCGACCACGACCATGCTCGAATGTCAATATCAAAACTCTATCGAATCCAACCTGTTCAACTGCGACTAAACGCGAATTTGCTAGGTGTTTTCGCAAAAGCATGGCAAAAGGAGATGGATTGTTCGGCATTGGCCTATCACGTCGCGACATATACAGCCGCTTACCCCGAACAATCACCAAATCAACCGACGGTTTTCCCTTCGGATTTAGTCGCAGAACAACCTGCTCATAGTGCGGCTGATACGCCTTACGTGCACGAACTCCGACCATTGTCCGGAGTTCGCGAACGATACGCGCCACGTCGAAGGAGGAAGACTGCGCGCGCATGACTCTCAACCCGCTGTCCCACGTGCCCTTCATCAGACAATCGCTTGATATCCCACGTCACGGGCTCGATGGCCATGACCGGCATGGGCGGGCTGCGGATGAACGAGGGCACACCCTTCATTCACGGTCCTGAGACCATTGGTGAGGCTGACGTCGGTCTGCGCGCTTTCTGGTATCGACCGATGCTTCGGCGCGATTCCGAGGCCCCAGATGTCGATCTCGATTGGGGGATTCACTGTAATGCTGACGCGCTCTCTGAACAAGCTGCTATAATCGCTAATCGGATGAATGCGGATGGCATGGAAGATGTTGAAATGTTGGCGCTTGACCTCGCTTTTATCTTTGGTTTTGACCACGAATATTTTCATCACAGGGTTGACTCTGGAATGACCTCTCACGTTCTCCGAACACACGCTCAGTCGGGCGCTTTGCCACCGTCTTTCGGTGATTATGATGAACTCCACGATGCGATTTCAACGCGTCGAGAGGGGCCTGATTGGTGGTTGCTGACCGAAGAGACGCTAGCCAATGCTCACATCACGATGGACCCAACTCGTTTGGGTGGTCTGAAGGGCGCTTTCATCGAGCACGGTCTGCTGCCAGAACCTGGCGACCGTGCGCGCGGTCCTTTCGCTGCTTGGAGGCATGTAGCTGCTGACCCGTGGATTTTGCGTTGTTTGTCGCATCACACTTGGTTACAGATGTTGACTGGTGAACTCGACCCTCTAGGTGTGATGGGAACAATCGAGGCGATTACGCACGAGGGAGGATTGGATGCGGCTTACGATGCAATGATTGACACAATCGTCGACGCATGCGAGGCACCCGTCGATGAGGACTCGGTACCCGATCGGGTGCTCGGGCGTGGCGGTTCCGAACATCTCTTCGCGATGGGAGGGATTCCTGATGGGATGTTGCGCCGCCTTGAGGTGCCTATGCACTTCCACGGCGGCGAGGGGGGCCGAATGGCGGAGCGTTTCGGCCCCGACAACCCAGATTGGCCCTATGCGATAATCGAGAATTTGTACGACCGACTGGGACGCTACGATGACGGGGCAGTCGACCCTTGGGGATCCGATGATCCGTTCACGTCGTTGGCGTAATCCGCTCAATCCATTTCTTCGAAGAAGCCTTCGATAATCGGCAACGCAGCGGCTTCGTGAGCGAATTGATTACTTTCGATTTCAATCAACTGACAATTAGGGACATTGGCACTCAGTGTCCCTGCGTCGGAGTGGTCATGCAGGGTGTCAGAGGAGGCACGAAGTACACCGACGGGCGTTGAATTGTGAGAGAAGTCAAGGTCCATCTTGTAATTCTTGAAAATCATTGAAGTGAGGCGAAGTCTATCGATTGGAGCTGCTAGTAGGGTTCGCCGATAACGAATTCTTTGCCCTTCTTCCTTGAGCCTGCGGTCAAGGTACCAAATGATGAAACGGACAAGTGCTGAGTAGAGGAATAGAGGGGCGGGAATCAACGGTCGTGCCCACCACGGAGGCACGAAGGCGAGGTTAGGTGATAGAAGCACGAGGCTTCGCGGGACCAGAGTTTGTTCTCGTAGATTTTCGAGCATAAGTGTGGCACCGAGTGAGGCGGCAAATGCATCACACTCGAGGGGGTCAATCGCAAGTTTGTCGAGGACGACTGGTAGGTCGGAGGCGATGTTTGGAATCTGAAAAGTGGTCTTTGAAATCGGTCCGTCGATGCGACAGCTGCCTTTCTCACGGCTTTCGATATAGACGATGGGGCGGCACTTCACCCATTCTGCAAGAATCGGAAACCATCCATCAGGCACAGAGTTCCATCCAGGAATCATGACCAGGGTTCTGGCTTTGCGCGCTGAGAGACTTTCAGGGGTCCAGCGGAGGACGCGAAGTTGTATTCCGGGGGCGGTTTCGATACTGAGACGTTCGACTGATGCACCCTCAAATTCAGGAATTTCTTGCCACAGTTCTAATCCCATATTGAACAACCTAATTTTTGTACCAATCCTTCTTTATTCTGTAGATTTCACCCGACTTTTCTAATGCTTTCAAGTGGGAAAGTGTCTGATCTCGGGCAAGATGCGGATGTGCGTCTGGTGAATCTGAATAGGCCTCGGAAGAGATGTCTGCAAGGCTTTTTTTTCCAGATATAACGGCTTCAAGAACTCTAGAATGACGTGCTTTCCTGTGCTTTAGGTAGCGGTTTAGAAGTCTTGCTGGATTGGCCACCATAGGTCCATGACCTGGGAAAAGAAGTGGTAGATCGATGTCGCGCAGGCGTTCGAGACCTGCAAGATATGCGTTCATGTCACCCTCTCCAGAGGGGACGAGGATTGTGCCAAAGACAGTCGCGTTATCGCCGCTGATTATTCCGGCCTCGCTGGATAAACAGATGTGTCCAGGGCAGTGTCCGGGAGTTTCGATAACCGTCCATGTGACTTCGCCGAGGATTATCTCATCTCCCTCTTTGAGCGTGCTATCCGTATCGCAAGGCGCGATGACTTCATGGGTTTCTGACGATGCCAAAATAGGGGCTTGGTACATCGATGAGATGGCAGACAGATCGCCTATATGGTCCGGGTGTCGGTGAGTGAATATCGTACCAATGATTTCGCTTCCCGTAGCTTGGATTTCCGTAACTTTAGCAGAGAGAATTTCGAGAGCTTCCACCGACTTTGCCGCTGGGTCGACTAGGATGCGTGGTCCGCCGGCTTGACCGAGGACGTAGCAATTTGTGTGGGTTGCCGGTGGCAGGGTTGCAGTAGGGAGTGGGACGCACTCGACGCCATGGGCGAACTCGATGATGTGGTATCCGGAAGGGGGATCTTCGGCGAGGACATCAAACCCATGTTCAACGAGGTCGCGAATCAGGGTGATTTGTGGTGGTGGGAGTTTGACCGAATGGGCCATCCAAGCATCGAGGAGAGCGGCTGGCTTCCACCAGCGGAATTCATCGAATTCCGAGCGTCCATTTGGAAGGGTCGGCTCAATCTTCGAGTCGCCTAAATCGAGGTGATAGAATCGATTTTTGAAGCGCACGGGAGCTAACGGAGGAGTGGTGCGTTCGGTGATTAAATCAGCGGAAAAACCACTTACTACGAGCCTGTTGTCTGTGGCGAGGACAGCCCATGCAGCCTTGTCTGAATTGACTTCATCCCGTAATTCGGAAGCGACTTGTAGAAAACCTCCTGAACCGTCAGGAGCGATGCCCACTTCCTCAACCATTTCTCGCAATAGAGCAATCAAAGAAATACGATCATCCCGCTCAGCAAACCAATCTGGATTGGCTTCAGCGGCGGCGCGGTCAACCCGACTTACTCCGCCGCCGGGAAAGGCCCAAAAATCTGGAAAAGACGGAACCTCAGAAACTCGATGACAGAGTAAAATTTCCCGCCTTTCTCCAGCACCACGACTCAGCACAGCAGCAGCCGAAGGTCGTGGAGTAGCCACTTGACCCGCCGGCAGTTCGACCCCCTCTGGTAACTCAGCCATGCAGCAACGAGGGAGTTGCCGCCTTCAACCTCCCCCGAACATCAACCTCAAGTCCTGCAGTAATCAGCCCGGGCCATGTCAGCCCCTTTCGAGACCGTCTCCATCGGCCACACCAACGTAGCCACAGGCGAGCGTGAGCACGAAATCGAGATGCCTAGATTCGGGCTAGGAGTTTGGCAAATGTCAGAAGGTGGACAATGCAAAACAGCCGTGCAACATGCCATTCAGTCTGGATACAGACTCATCGACACAGCCCGTTCATATGCCAACGAAACAGAAACCGGTGTGGCCATTCGGGAAAGTGGAATTCCCCGTGATGAAATCTTCGTGGTCACCAAGTTACGCCGTCCTCATGCAACAAGTTACGAGGCTGTTCTCGAACACTGCCGCAGCAGCCTCGACATGCTCGAACTCGAACAACTTGACCTCTACCTCGTCCACGCGCCACCAGAAGACATCGATGCACGCCCAGGCGTGTGGAAAGGTATGGAGGAGTGCCTTGCAAGGGGTTGGACCAGAGCGATCGGAGTGAGCAATTACGGTGCTCATCATCTAGACGACATGCGTGCCTACGCGACCATCCTCCCCTCAGTCAACCAAGTCGAACTCCACCCGTGGAACCAACGCCCAGCCCTCCGCGCAGCAACTCAAGCTTCAGGTGCTAGAGTCATGGCTTACTCACCCCTCGCTCGCGGACAAAAAGTAGACTGCGACAGCCTCGCTGCAATCGCCGAATCGGTTGGTTGTACACCGGCTCAAGCAGCCATCAAATGGGTGTATGATACGGGGGCGATTACAATTCCGAAGTCGAGTAATCCAGGTAGAATTGAGGAAAATATTGCCTGCCTCGACATCGACCTCACTGGTACTGAAGATTCATTCAATGCCATGGAGGAGGCCTATGTCTCCGGCTGGAACCCAACTGCTGAAGCCTGAGTGATTACGATGAATGCCGACAGTGGTCCTAGAGATCCTGAAACTATCGAAGAGGAATTGGCACTTTTTGCCGAGGCTCTCAATGCGGGGATTGACCCATTTCCCGAGCCAAAGAAACCGACTCCTTGGGTCAAATATGCAACTGCATGGTTCATGATAATCTTGATGATCTCTTTCGTATCTAGGATTCTAAATCGTGCCTTGTAATTCTAGTATAATTCATAGGGAAAATAGGATTAAATGTAGGGTAAGATTTAAATATCAAGACATAAATATTTATTGTTATGAAATATACAATAGTTGCGGCAGAAAATATGCATAAACCTGAAAAATACGCTGTATTCAATCAACATACTTGGGACAAACCTTGCTTAATTGAGCAAGTACAAATTCGAATCAAAGATGGTTGGACACCTATTGGTGGTGTCTCATTCGGAAAACATGAAGAATTTGAGGACGAAGTTTGGGCACAAGCTATGATCAAAGAAGATAGTGAGGAAGAATAATTTCAATATCACTACTCTTCATATTGTGATTTGGTAGTCCCTCCCGGATTTGAACCAGGGTCATGGCATCCAGAGTGCCATATGATGGACCGCTACACTAAGGGACTAGCGACCCGGCGAGACGGGTTGCGTATTTCAACAGAACCGCAGACAAACCGGCTGCATCTGACGGAGTTCAAGCGCGGAAGGACTGATTCAAATCAGCCAGCGCTTGCTCGCTTGGTCGTAATTCATTCTCACTGAGATCGACGAGAGGAGTTACAGTCAGGCCAAGCGCCTCGTCAGCGGACTTCATCTCAGAATTGTAATGCAGAAGTCCAGTGACGTGCTTATCGCTCGCCTCAGCCTCATGAATCGCGGCTAGAGCAGCAACAGGATTACTCGGGTCATGATCAATTCCAAGCGTAGCGAGGCGTAGAGTCGAGCCATCGAAGAGTTCGATATCCTCATACTCACCTTCTGGAATTTCGACCTCTTCAAGCGGTGTGAAGTGAGGGATGTAATCCACGGTGTGCAACACCTCGTCGTTCGACTTCACATAGTTGTATGAGCGGTACGACTCGTCGTTGTTAGCAAAGGTGACGCATGGTGAAATGACATCGATGACAGCCATTCCCTTGTGCGATAGAGCAGCACGTATGAGTGAGGAGAGTTGTTTCTTGGAACCAGAGAAAGAGCGTGCTACAAAGCCGCATCCGAGGTTAATCGCCATCTTACAGAGGTCGATAGGATTGTTTTCGTTGGTAACGCCCTTCTTCTTCTTTGATCCCTTTTCGACGGTAGCGGAGTATTGTCCCTTGGTTAGTCCGTAGACTCCGTTATTCTCGATGATGTAGACCATGTTCAGGTTGCGCCGAATCGCATGCACAAACTGCCCAATACCGATTGATGCTGTGTCTCCGTCGCCGGAAACTCCGAGGAAAACAAGGTCCTTGTTGACCATGTTAGCGCCTGTCGTCACCGACGGCATCCTTCCGTGTACTGTGTTGAATCCGTGTGACTTTCCGAGGAAGTATGCCGGCGTCTTCGATGAACAGCCTATTCCTGACATTTTGGCGATGGTTTCGGGAGCGATCCCGTTCTCCCATGCTGCTTGGATGATGACATTGGATATCTGGTCGTGGCCGCAGCCTGGGCACAGAGAGGACTTACCTCCTGTGTAGTCTGCTTTTGGCAGGTCGATGACGTTGAGTTGGATTGGACGCATGCTCATGCAGTCACCTCCTGAGTCGAGGACAAGCTCAACGCCTCGAGAACCATGTCCGCGTAGACGCGTGCGCGTGGAGGAATTCCGTCGCTGAATGCTACAGAGTGCATCTTGCTGAGGAGTTCTACTGGCAGTTCCTTGCGCAGGATGCCAAAGAGCTGGCCGTCGCGGTTGACTTCGAGGACGATTACTTGCTCATGCTCTGCGATGAACTTCTCGACTTCAGAGTGGTAGGGAAGAGCTCTGACTCGACAGGTGCTTACTGACAAGCCGGTTTGTTCAAGGATATCGTCGATTTCTGTGATTGTGTTTTCCATAGAGCCGTAGTAGATGATTCCTACTTGCTTGCTCTTCTCAGCGCGGATGATTGGAGCTGGTAGGTTGTCACGCGCGCCGTCAATCTTCCTGCGCAGGCGCGTAACGGTTGCGTGGTAGACGGCAGGGTCCTCGGAGTAGACGCCATCCTCATCGTGGCCAGTGCCGCGGTAGAGGATGGGTTCGAGACCGCTTCCTGGGAGGGTACGGTATGGAATTCCATCGCCATCGACGTCGCGGTAGCGACCGAAATTCTCGATGGCGTCGAGTTGTTCTTGGCTTCTTATTACCTTACCGCGGTCGAGCGGCTGGTCAGGGTACTCGAAGCCGGAGGTCACCCAGCGATTCATGCCGAGGTCAAGGTCGGAGAAGCCGAAGACAAGAGTCTGGTAGCGCTCGGCCACATCGAAAGCGCGCCAGCCGAATTCGAAGCACTCGTCGACTGTTCCTGGAATGAGGACGATGTGCTGAGTGTCGCCGTGACTGGCTTCATACAGCAGGCTAAGGTCACCCTGCTGGGTTCGTGTAGGCAGACCGGTGGATGGCCCAACGCGATTGATATCCCAGATGACTCCGGGAACCTCTGCGAAATACGCGAGGCCGATGAATTCTGACATCAGCGAAATCCCCGGACCGCTGGTCGCAGTCATGCCGCGGCCACCGGCCCATCCAGCACCGACAACCATGCCGGCGGCAGCGAGTTCGTCCTCTGCTTGGATGACTGCGCAGGTTGAACCGCCATCCTCGGCTGTACGGATCTTCGGTATCCAGTCGATGATTGACTCGGCGAGAGATGATGATGGAGTAATCGGATACCAAGAGAGCATGTTGACTCCGCCGAATAGGCAGCCGAGTGCAGTCGCTTCGTTGCCCTCGATGAGATAGGTGTCTGGATTCTTATCACGAGGCTCGATAGTGTAGCCGATATCGCAATTCCAATTCTCCGCTGCGTAGGCTCGACCCTCGTCGATAGCTCGCGTGTTCAGTTCTATCGCCTTCTCCTTGCCCTTGAATTGCTGAGTGAGAGCAGCGCGCAGAGCGTTGGCGTCGATTCCTAGAACTTCGGCGAGTCCGCCGACGTAGTACATGTTGGCAATCATGCGAGCTAACTTCGGGTTAATCGCTCTCGCCATCTTGGTCATCGGTATACCGAGCACGACGCAATCGTCGCGCTCGACTGGCAACTTCACATCCATATTGTGGATGATGATGGTTCCTGGCTCCGCCTTTTCGACATCAGCCAACCAAGTATCCTTGTTCATCACGACTTGAATATGCGTCTTATCGCCAGGAGCCTGATAGCCGGCGTCGCTGGCTCGAATGATAAACCAAGTCGGAAGGCCAGAAATGTTGCTCGGGAAGAGATTCTTCCCGCTAACGGGAACTCCCATCTCGAACATAGAGTGTAGCAGAATCAGGTTCGCAGACTGCGACCCCGTTCCGTTTGCAGTGGCGATATTGAGTGTGAAATCATTGACGATTTGAGCCATCCTTTTCGGTGTCTCCGGGGGTGTCTGGGCGCACTGGCGGGTGCTTGTGCAGCGTGCCCCGTGCGAAATTCGGTCTTAGCCGTTCCCGTCTGTTAATTCCCTCGCGTAGCGAGGAGTATCTGTGCAATTTACTCTAATTATGGTGCATTATTTCCCTCAGAAATGGGCAATTTCGCCTAAAAATCTGAATAAATCGCCTCCCGAATACGAGGAATCCCCATCCGTTGCGGTTTTCAAGGGAGGCGTGGTCGGCGGGCCCATGCCTCCAATGCCGAGTGAGTTGAAGGAAGCCTTGGACCAGGCCCAAGAACTGATTGAGTCGGGTAAGCCAGACGATGCTTTGGACATCCTCAGAACAACTGGTTGGAAGGCAGCCCAAACCAACTCACAGAAGGTTAGCGTCACACGCCTCGCCTCTGAGGCAATGATCTCCAAAGGCGACCTCGATATGGGTAACCGTAAGAAGCACTGGCAGAGAGCTTACAAGAATTATCAACAGGCTCTAAAATTGGAGCCATCGAACAAAGATATTCGTCGCTCGATGAACAAGCTCGCTTCGATGATGGACGAGCAGTCAATCTCGCTTGGGAAGGGATTTCAGATATTCGATGATGGAAACCCCACTCCCACTGGACTCGTTGCAATTTCGGTCGCGATAATCATCTTCCTCGTCGGTTTCAAGTACGCAGGAGCGGCATTGGAGCAACCTTTGGAGGGAGCCACGGTGACCTTGGAGGTGTCTTACATTCATCCAGATGATCCAAATTCACGAATCGAGGGTGAAATAGTCATCGAACTCTATCCTGATGAGGCTCCGAAGCATGTCGAGAACTTCCTCTATCTCATCGATAATTCCCGTTACGATTACACGACTTTCCACCGCGTCATCGATGGATTCATGGTTCAAGGCGGAGACATCGAAATGATGAATGGCGCTGGCGGATACTCTGGCCAATGGTATGGCTATTGTAACGGTCAAACTCTGGATAGCACTGGAACTCCGCATACTTCCGAGAGTTGTCCCGTTGAGGATTGGTCAGTTCCCGGTGAGCACACGAACGGCCTCAAACATGGCCCCGGTGCTCTCGCGGCCGCAAACTCTGGCCTGAACACAGACGGAAGCCAGTTCTACATCGTCCCAAGCGACTCTACCCCTGATTGGCTGGACTGGAGCCCTGGCAAGGATTGCGCGGCTCAAGGACAATCCTGCCATACAGTCTACGGGATGGTTGTCTCTGGTATGGAGCACGTCGATGCGATGAGCGAGGTCGAGACCGGTAGTGGCGATAAGCCGGTGCACGATGTTCGCTTAATGACGGCTTACCGAAGTTGAACACAGACTTCTCAACGAGTTCGAGTTATTTTCGGACTGACTCTACGAGTCACCTTCATGGAGGGCACTCACCCCCGAATGGTTACGGGGTGCTGAGATGGGCGAGGAAGATGGATTCGATTCGCTTCGAACTTTTACCAAGTCGGACGATTCCAAGGCTCGCTTTCATGCACTTTCCCACTTGCAGGAATCGGGCATCTGCGAACTCGATTCGCTGCCTTTCACGATTAGATTACTGCTTGAGGCAGCGTTGCGCAAGTGCGATGGATTCTTGGTGACTCGTGATGATGTTGAGCGCATCGCGGCGTGGTCGCCAACAATGACTCCCGAAGAGATTCCATTCGCTCCAAGTAGGGTAATTCTGCAGGACTTCACCGGAGTACCAGCGGTCGTCGATATCGCCGCTCTGCGCGATGCGATGGTCGAGTTGGGTGGAGATCCTGAGAAGGTCAATCCGCAGGTTCCTGTCGATTTGGTAATTGACCACTCGGTTCAGGTTGATGTTTCAGGATTATTCCCTGACGCACGCGAGCGCAATTTGGAGATCGAGTATCATCGCAACATGGAGCGCTATCAATTCCTCAAGTGGGGCCAGCAGAGTTTGGACAATTTCCGCGCTGTTCCTCCTGGGCGTGGTATCGTGCATCAGGTGAATCTCGAATGGATTGCAAGTGTCGCGCGCGAGGAGGATGGAGTGTGGCTACCGGATACGCTAGTTGGCACCGATAGCCACACGACGATGATCAACGGGCTCGGTGTTCTCGGCTGGGGCGTTGGTGGAATCGAAGCCGAGGCCGTGATGCTCGGTCAGCCGATTTACATGCTGCTACCAGAAGTCTGCGGATTCGAGATGACCGGCTCTTTGAGTCCAGGTGTAACTGCAACCGACATGACGCTGCGAATCGTAGAGATGCTTCGCGAGCACGGTGTCGTCGGGAAATTCGTCGAATTCCACGGTTCGGGACTTGCTAATTTGAGTCTCCCAGACCGCGCAACAATCGCCAATATGGCTCCAGAATATGGGGCGACATGCGGCTTTTTCCCAGTGGATGAGACAGCGCTGGATTACATGCGATTGTCGGGTCGTGATGAGTCGCATATCGAGAATGTGAAGCGCTATCTTAGTGCACAGGGATTGTTCCACAGCGAGGCTACTCCTACCCCTTCTTTCACCTCCACACTCTCTCTTGATCTCTCGACAGTCGAACCTGCTCTGGCTGGACCAAAACGACCTCAAGATCGGGTCGATTTGTCGGCGATGAAGTCGCATTGGAGACAGAGTCTGAACGCGCCGGTCGGGCATAGCGGCCACGGGGTCGATTCGACGCAGAGTGACACCTCGGCTGCTATTGGTGATCGAGGCGTCGACCTCGGGCACGGTGACATCGTCATCGCTGCCATCACCAGTTGTACGAATACGAGCAATCCAAGCGTGATGATTGCTGCTGGTTTGCTCGCTCGCAACGCGCGCGCAGCAGGACTTTCGATTGCTCCCGCTGTCAAGCCGAGTTTGGCTCCGGGTTCGCGCGTTGTTACAGAATACTTCGATGCGGCGGGCCTGACTGAGGATCTCGATGCGCTAGGATTCAGCGTTGTTGGCTATGGCTGCACGACCTGTATCGGCAATTCAGGCCCGCTCGATGCCGACATCGAGGCTGCTATCGATGAGGCTGATCTTATCGTCGGCAGCGTTCTCTCTGGAAATCGCAATTTCGAGGGGCGAATCCATCAGAAAGTCAAGGCAAACTACCTCGCCAGTCCACCCCTCGTCGTCGCCTATGCAATCGCGGGAACTCTTGACATCGACTTCGGAAGCGACCCACTCGGTCACACAGCCGAAGGTTCCCCAGTGATGCTATCTGACATTTGGCCGAGTGATGCTGAAATCCAAGCCACCATCGCTACCTCAATTGATCCAGAAATGTTCCGCCGGCGCTATGCAGACGTGCTCGAAGAGCCGCGTTGGGATGCCATCAGTAGTTCCCAGTCAGCGCTCTACCCCTGGGCCAAGGAATCCACTTACGTCCGCCTACCTTCATTCTTCGAAGGCATCGAGGCGGAACCAGCACCGATTGAGGCGATTCACCAAGCCAAGGTACTGCTCAAGTTGGGAGACTCGGTAACCACTGATCACATCAGTCCAGCTGGTGCTTTTCCTCACCACGGTCCAGCCGGTCAATACCTCGTTTCTAAGGGTGTTTCACCCCGCGATTTCAACTCATTCGGTAGCCGCCGAGGCAACCACGAAGTTATGATGCGAGGCACATTTGCAAACGTCCGTATTCGTAATCAAATCGCAGATGGAATCGAGGGTGGATTCACCACTTATTTCCCAACCGGCGAAGTCACCAGCGTCTACGACGCCAGCATGCGCTACCAAGCAGATGGCACCCCACTCGTTGTCTTGGCTGGCACTCAGTATGGCGCCGGTAGCAGCCGTGATTGGGCTGCAAAGGGAACTCTTCTCCTCGGTGTCAGAGCGGTAATCGCCACGTCTTTCGAGCGCATACATCGCTCGAACCTCGTTGGAATGGGAGTTCTTCCGCTGACCTTCCCAGAAGGCGAGGACGCCGATTCGCTGGGGCTTAACGGGACCGAGACTTTTGACATCCCAGCTCACGCCGACCTCGACCCCCTCTCTTCCATCACAGTCACGGCGACCAAGTCGAGCGGGGATGTCATAGAGTTCGACGCAGTGGTCCGATTAGACACGCCGGTAGAAGTCGATTACTACCGTAACGGCGGCATCTTGCAGACCGTTCTACGCAATCTAGCCGAGGCCTGAATTCAAAACCAGATACCCAACGGGTGATTCGATGAGTGACGAGGACAACATCCGATTTTCCTTCCGCTCGAACGAGCAAGACGTCGAGGTTGTCATCCAGGGTCCTCCATCGTGGGTCAATCTATACCGTGAACGAATCGGACTCGAAGGCGATATTGGTTACACTCAATCTGTCAGCGGTGCATTGGAGGAAGCGATTAATGGAGCACCGGCGGAAAAGAAGGTTAACCAATTGCCAGGACCTCCTCCCGATCCAAGTCGTCTTCCTTCAGTTGTCAGAGTAATCGGTGACCTCGACATCGAGGCTGGCTTGGATGCGCTGGGAGCGCCGGGTCGCACAGAGCCGGATTTGGCAGGAATCAGCATCTTCCTCGATGAATTAGAGGAGGCGCCCGAAGCACTCTCCGACAATATATCTGGAGACCCAATGGCCGAGTCGTGGATTCAGCTGGTGATGACTCTTGTCGTTCGCGAGCACGGCCATACATCACTCTCTCTCGGGTCGATAGAGGCTCTGCTCGGAGAGCGCGTCAATCGCTCAGGTATCGAACTGCAGATGTTCCTCGATAGGCTATGGCTACTCGGCCGCCTTGAGCGAATCCATGGTGGTGCTGAGATACAGTATGCCCCGAATCCAAGTTGGCTTGAAGCCCCCTAATATGGCGCCTATTCCTTACAACTCCTAAGGAGTTGCTAAAGTCAGAACGGGCGAAGGCATAAGAGAGAACTGAAATTCGGCGAAGTCATATGTCCCCGTCAAAGAACACCAAAAACGATTCCCGAGGAGGTCGGATAGCAATTCTTCTTGTTTTGTTGATGCTGAGTTCACCTATGCTCTCGCTGGTTCCATCCGCATCCGCTTCTCACATTACACAGTACGCTGTGCAGCGAGATCCATCGTACATCACAATCGGCGATATCGATTGTGATAACGACAATGATATCGTCTCAGCCAGTTCAATGGGCCACTTCATCTCGGCTTTGTACAACGATGGAAATGGTGGCTTCGGGGACAGGCAGGACGTTTTCATCTCAAACAATGATTCTCACCGAGCAGGATTCCGAGATACAGCAGACGGAACCAGAGTGTACATTGCTGACGTTGACGGAGATGATGTCAACGATGTTGTATATTATCAACAGAACATTAGATTCGTCGGTGGACCAATGGTCCCTGGAAATCTAACTATACTTTGGGGAGATTGTAGCGAGAGAATCAACAACTGGGATCCATCAGATGCTATTACTGTCAGCCAGCCATACTTGCAAGATATGGATGTTGCAGACATTGATGGTGATGGAGATGCAGATATTGTAATGAACGTAATTGACCCCACTTTCACCAACAACTATCTCAATATCTACAAGGGGCCTGACCCAACTCAAATTACTGCTCAACAAACCATACCTGTACCGTTGACAAATGGGCTATACACCAACCTACTGCTAGGCCACTGGGGCGAAGATGTCCTTGGAGGAGGAATTCCTGGAGGGGTAGGGGATTGTGAGGATCTTGATATATGGTTACTCAGAACTCCTCCTTACAACACTGGTGTTGGATATTCTAATGGGCACTATGACAACATGACTGTTCTCGAGTATGATTGTACTCTCGGAACATATCCAAACCCGCTTGACGCTACCGCAAGTGGTGTTCACAACTTCAAACTCGACGCTGAGCACAACTACCCTCTCTATGGCCTCGATATTTCCGATACTAATGGTGACGGAGAAGTAGATCTAATTGCTGCAGTGGATGGAATTACCGGAAACATATCCTATGCAACACTATCTGGTTCCTCATGGAACACTCAGAATTACGTAATGCTCGGTGATTACCTAGGCGCCTCGATTACAATTGCAGACGTCAATCGTGATGGAAACATGGACTTCTTCGTTCCAACTGAAGTTACCTTAACACGTCTACAAGATTCAAGCGCTCAGAACCAAACTTACCTTCTGGTCGATAACCTGAGGGAAATAAACACGGTAGAAATCATCCTTTCAAATCCAACCGGAACTGGATATCAATCTTCAATATCTTTTGATGTGGGTCGCCGGCCAACGATGGCCGTTCCAGGTCAATTGGCTGGAGGAGAAGATAGCGCTTTCGAAATTGCTATTGGACAGAGAGACCGATCCTACAGGTTCGCTAACAGCGCCATGTGGCTCGACACCCAAGGATGGGCTGGCGCTGGAGATTTCCTCTCAGTTCTAAGCCTCGACAACGAGGATGTTGGTATTACTGAGGTGACTATTGCACCTGCTGCATATGACCCAGCAACTGGTGCGGCTAAAATTGGTGAAGGTACCAGATTCGTCAATTTGACTGTGAAGAATACTGGCCTAAATCCGATTTCTGGTTCGATTGATGTCGACCTCGAAGTCAAGGAAGTAATTGGTGGAACTGACACTCTTGTCTACTCAAATGACTTCGAAGGTAATATCGATTCAACAAATTGCGCAGCCTGTTCGATTGATTTGATATCGTATACAGGAGAGTATGGTGACGGTTCTTCCTCGTGGCACGAGGAGTGGAATGCATCTACAGACTCCAACGGTTCCGCAATTGACGATTGGTATGAGGCTGATACGAATCCAACTACTTACATGTGGGCCGGAATGGATCATCAAGGTGAGGACAACCAATCTGGTTACTACAACAACATGGATGAGGCATTCATCATTGAGAACGTCGACTTGAGCGGCTCTGATGCAGCTTATCTCGATGTCGATCTCCTTTGTACAACCGCATTCTTCGAACTCTATCTTGCCGAGCAATATTCTGTCGTCGAACGCTGGCTCTACGAAGACTCGTGTGGAATCGAGGTTTGGAGCGACGGTAATGGTTGGAAGCAGGTTTACTTCACCGGCGGTTGGGACAATGAGCGCTTCTTCCGTCTCTACCAACTTGGTTATGACCCTGAATACAACACCTACAACAATAATTTCTACGCCAACACAGCTACCCCATGGATGGAACTTCGTGGAGACGATGCAATTGACCTAACTCCCTACGCTGGAGAGGTCATCGATATCCGCTTCCGCTTCCGAAGCGGTCTGATGGGAAGCGTTGGACCTGATGGCTCATCACAGGACACAGGTCTTGACGGATTCGCTTTCGACAACATCTCAATTCGCAAGACTGACGTAGAGTTCGGCACCGAAGAGATCGTGAGCCAGACTCTGAATTTCAATAACTTCGTAGCAGGTGCTGAGGAGGAAGTCTCTCTAACAGCTGACTTCATAGATAACCGAACTTACTACATCAAGACCACATTGACCGACCCATCGGGCTTCGATAATGCGGATGATACGAATGATGAGGTCAAGTTCCAGATTACTGTAAAGAATCTCTTCGATCCAGGTGTCGCAGAGGAGCCATGGGTCAGTCTGGAAAACGGACTGAAGTATGCCTCTGGTGACCGCGACATCGAGATTCGTGTCCAGAACTACGGTAACACACTCACTGATTTCCAGCTCGAGACGACAATCAAGAACGCTCTTCCTGACCTTATCGCGATCGAGGATTTCTCTGGACTTGAACCAATGTGGGAGGATGATGAAAACGAAAATGGAAGTCGATTGGATGATACCAACGGCGACCACCCAATGCTACCTCAGAGCCGTGGTGTGTTCAATTCCTTCGCCTATTGGCTTGGAGACCCAGATACGGGATACGGAGACAACTGGAACGAGTTTGTCAGACTAGATCCTATTCCTGTCGCATCAGGAGGCACTGATTTCACCTACCTCTCTTTCGATTACTTCGCTGAGGGGGACTTCCTCTCTGACAGCGATGGAAACATACTCGCTATTCGCGATGCGGCTGGCCTTGAAATCGAGTGGTCGAAGGGAGGAGAAGTCTTCCAAGGAACCGTTTGGGGAAGTTGGACCGACCTCAATGAGAATGGCATCCGTCCATTCCACGCATGTGAGGACTTCGACAATAACGGCCGCTACGATGAGGTCGAGTACATGGGCGATCATTCCGACCGCTACGAGTCGGTTGTTTGGTTCGATTCCGAGTCTCTGGTGAAATCGGTCATCATCGACCTGACTCACATCACTCTTCTGAACCAGACATCGAACAGTACATTCGACTGGGCTACTGAGTGCACAGATCTCTCGGGCTCCGAGGTAACATTGACCTGGCGCTTCCAGTCGAATGACGACGGAGTCAATGGTAATGCTGGATTAGCTGGATTCGCAGTCGACAACATACGCATCGATGAATTCACTTTCGAAGAAGATGGATTCTACGTAAACGACATCAATGGCCTCGATGCTGCAGAGCGTGAGAAGGTGGAAGTGGCGAATCACAACTTCCGTTCAGGAATTTACCGAATCGATGCAACTACCACTATCAACACCTCTATGGAGGGAACGACATGGTACAATAAGACCGAGACGACGACTGCCAATAATCACACGCAGATTATCTTCAGCATCGCAAGTGCTGACATCACTTTGATGCAACCGAATATCCTCGAGTGTGTCTCCGATATCACCTACAAGTGCGTCTACACTTTTGATTCGGTCTCAGAGCACTCCTTCTCAGTTCCATTGTTGAACGGAGTAATCGCGGGAGAGTACGAATTGATGATGAAGGTCGTCGACATGGATACCGGACAAATGGTGTACGAACAATCTGCGGATAATGGACCTTTCAACCTCGATCCACATGCACGTGATTTCGCTAATTGGACAACGCCATACAGCGATTGGTACGATGGACATGAGTACAATGTCAGCTTCTACGCCATCCTTACTGAGGATGGCGAGCAGTCAGGTAACGACCGCTACTTCGAGATTGAATTCAAGAACAATGTTGATGTTGCAATTCTATCGAACCCGACTGACCAGAATCGCCTACAGCGCGTCAAGCAGGACCTCGAATCGATGGGTATGTCTTACACCCAATTGACAATCGATGACTGGGAGCGCTACGCTACCGAGAACTGGCTTGACCACTATGAGAAGATCCTCATGCCTTGGCAAACTGACTACAACGTGGTCTACGGAGAGTATTACGAGACACTCTCTGCGACCCGCGATTCTGACGGCCTATCGGTCACCGAAGTCCTCGAGGCTTACATGGTGAACGGTGGAACTTTACAGATTCACCTCGGGCCTTACCGCAACGAGTACCAACCCAACCGACTGCCATACGGTATGGACATCGCAATGAGGAATCAATGGAATAACACGGTGACCAACGAGGATCTCTTCGTCGTCGATGCTTACCATCCATTACTTGAGAACGTCAACGTCGCCGCCTTTGCAGGTGTGCATGGCGGCTCTTACGTAGCGCTCGCCGGATTGGACACCGCACAGGTGCAGTTCGACCAGATTCCACAGGTGTGCGGTGGCCGAATCAGCGACCCAACGGGCACTTTCCACACGCTGATGCGCAGCGAGTCGTTCGATACTCAGTCTCTACTCTCAATCTGTAACCGTGGAGCTGGTGGAATGATTGTCACCACTCTCGATGTTGAGAACCCGAGCTTCTCACAGCCATTCGGCGGAACCTCGATGCCTCTGCTCTCCAACATGTTGAGTTATCACGTCACTCCATATCCAACGAACTTCGGTATCGCTGGTGATGGATTTGATTTGACTATCAACGAGGAGGCGCCTTCGCTTGACACTGTGACCGGTGCCTACGCAACGATGTACATCAAGTCGAATTCAGACCTCGACTTCTCCTTCTTGACCGCTGATGCATCTCTTGGACCGGGCATCACGGCGGATTGGACTCTAGAATCCACTGACATGAATGAGACCGTCACTGGATGGCAGGGCGAGCTCATCGATTATGGTGAGATCAGTCACATCCGCCAGACTAGCCCAAGCATCCCAACACTGGGAAGCTTCTGTGTCGGAGACAGCGGTTCCAACACAGGATGCAGAATCGGTGCCGAGTGGCTCCTGACTCTATATCTCCACGATGATGAGGGTCACACCCGAATCACGTACATCAATCTGGTTACCGACGACACTCTGGCTGATGAATTCAGACCTACTGCGGACTTACAGTTGGTCGAGAATGATATCACGGACGAATACTTGACTTTGGACGGAACCAAGACTGTCGGTGGAGTTGATTGGCCAATTTATCGTGTCAGGCTAACCGATAGCGGAGACATCAGTCTCTCATTCGACTCATCCTCTAGCAGCGATGCTGACGCACCTGAGGGAGAGCGGGGAATCGAGTTGTTCGAGTATCGAGTCTTCTTCGACTACCCAGTCGATTCCTCAAGCCCAACACTTGAGGGCCATGAGTATCAGGTGCCTGATGCGGCTGGCGGAGATATGTGGAATTACGTCTTCCACAACATGACTAGCGATGGCACTCTAGAGAATCAAATTCGCCTTGAGCTCATCGTATACGACAGAGCTGGTAAGCAATCCGAGAAGGCGAGGATGTACTTCATCATCGTCGGCGAGGACTTCGGTGATGACCCACCAATGGTTGAGATTACATCACCGCGCTCCACCGATTCGCAGAAGGAAGACCTCGTCACAATCAACGGCGTCGTCAACTCCGGAGCCGAGAATGGTGTGGAAATCGAGGTCGCTCTCGTAGAGACTACGCTGGATTTGACTCCTTCACCGAAGGCGACTCAGAAGGCGCTTGGAAAGTACAATTCGACCGGAACCACAGCACTCGGTGATGGCGACTCATTCACTCTGACACTGAATATCGCGGATCTTTACTTGGAGACCACCGGCGCACAGGTCACGGTTTACTGGAGAATTGTCGAGGGCGATGGTTCCCGATACACTATCGATAATTCGTTTACCATCGACTTGCTACCACGTCCGAGCGATCCATGCGCACTGAATCCGAGCGCAGACGGTTGTGAGGAGGACAGCGGTAACACGCAGATGATTATGTACGCAGCGATTGGAGTCATCGCGATTCTTGGAATCGTCGGTGTGACTCTAGTTCTACGCGGTCGCGGAAAGGGCGAGGGTGCTGGAGACACTGTCGAGCAATTCGGCGGCGTCGAACAGATGGATCCAGTCGAAGCCTACGTTCAACAGATGGTTGGACAAGGCTACGACGAAGCGACTGCTCGACAGTATGCCGAGCAATACTACGCAGCCTATTACGCCCAGCAAGGCCAAGGCGGCGGCAATTAGCGATAGGTACATGCAAAATTGAGCAGCCCCCCCTGAAGGGGGTTGCTAAGCCGCACCTTGAAGACCCGGCGGTGACCGCCGGTGAGCATGGACGCTGGTGAGCGCTACACTGTGGCTGACCTTTCGCTCGCAGAGTCAGGAGGTCTGAAGGTCGCATGGGCGCGAAGCAGAATGCCCGCTCTCGCTGCATTGCGCGCCCAGGCGGAAAAAGAACAGCCACTCGCCGGCCAGCGAGTGGCCGGTTGCCTACACGTCACCAAGGAGACTGCGGTTCTGATCGAGGCCATCGAAGCAGCCGGTGCTGAGGTCTCTTGGTCTGGCTGTAATCCACTCTCGACCCAAGATGAGGTGGCTGCTTGGCTTGCCGCTGAGGGATACAGCGTCTACGCTTGGTATGGACAGAATAACGAGGAGTTCTATGAGTCAATTGATCGCACTCTCGATTTCAAGCCGACCCTCACTCTCGATGATGGCGCCGATCTCATCTATCGAGTCCACGCTGAATATCCTGAACTCGCTGAAGGAGTCATTGGGGGAACTGAGGAGACGACCACCGGCGTCCATCGGCTACGAGCCATGGGCGAGGCGGGAGAGCTTCGTTACCCAGTAATTGCAGTTAACGACGCTTCGACCAAGTGGGATTTCGACAATGTCCATGGAACCGGACAGTCGACTCTCGACGGAATTATCCGCGCGACGAGCGTGCTACTAGCTGGCAAGACCTTCGTGGTCGCTGGCTACGGTCACTGCGGCAGGGGCTTGGCAAATCGTGCTCGCGGCATGGGTGCAAACGTTGTCGTCACCGAGGTTGAGCCACTTCCCGCTCTCAAGGCTGTGATGGACGGATTCCGAGTGATGCAAATGGATGATGCCGCAGCCATCGGTGACGTATTCTGCACCGCGACTGGAATGAAGGACGTCCTTGTTGGTCGTCACTTCGATTCGATGAAGGAGGGGGCAATCATCTGTAATACGGGTCATTATGACTGTGAGATCAACATTCCCGATCTCGAGCAGCGCGCCTCGCGAGTCTACACAATTCGTGAGAATAACGAGGCCTTCGAGCTCGCCGGTGGTCGCACCATCCACCTCCTTGCCCGCGGCCGCCTCGTCAATCTGGCAGCCGCCGAAGGTCACCCCAGCGAAGTCATGGATATGTCATTCGCGAACCAATTCCTAGCCCTCTGCCGTCTAGCAGCAGAAGGTGAGGGTTACGACAATATCGTCTACGACATTAGTGCCGAACAGGACAGCGAATTAGCAGCACTCAAACTCGCTGCAGAAGGAGTCAGCATCGATAGTCTCACAGCTGAACAATTGAGTTATCTGAACGATTACTCAGCCGGTACATGAGATTATTCTGCAGTCCTAACTGTGTAGAATGGAGGATTAATCCTCGAGGCCATCTAACTCGATGGGCTCGCCACTCTCAGAATCATCTTCGTCATCTTCATCTGCATTATCCCACCAACCTGCATCAACAGCAAAATTTGGCATGTTCGGTCGCCACTTTACCACAAGATTCTCATCTGCCTCAACAATCTTCAGATGTCGCTCTCGAAAAGCCTCAGGTCGCTTCCCGAGCAGGTTCTCATACAGTTTGCTGCCGCGAATGTCCTCAGGCACGCATAACTTTGCTGCAGTCGATTCCACGTCGAGCGCTCGGTCAAGGTCCAAGGCGTGTCTATTGAGTGTGTGGAGGAGCCCGGAACCCATCCGACTGACTAGCATGAAAAGTCCGAGGATGATGATGAAAACCAACAAGAATCCATATTTCGATGGACCGATTAACTGCATCGCGACAGTTCCGATTAGGAAGACGATAGGAGCGACGAAAGTGAATAGGAAAAATGTCTCAGAAAGCGGTTTTCGACCCTTCATGCGATCGATGATTTCCCAACGAGAATGTTCTGGATTTTGTGGACGAAAAACCTCGTCTTTCTCCATTTTCGCAGCCTTTTCGACCATTTTTCGAACCTGATCCATCTTTACTAATTGACGGTTGTCAGGTGATTCCATCTCAGGACTGAAGAGAATTTCAAGCAATTCTCCAGCTTGTGTGTACATTCCTAATCGCACAAGAATCGCAATCTGCTCAACCAAAGGTGTCACCTCGGTCGGTTCAACCGCTCTTCGCTCCTGCCACCAAGCCAACGCTTCTTCGAGCATCCCTAGGTGATCGACGAGGAGGATTCCCCCGAGGATCCAAGAATCTCGATCGTTGGGTTCGAGTTTGACGACTTGACGTAGTGCCCCGAGTGCGCTCGCGGCCTGCGCCAGCGTCGGCATCTCGCTTTTACCACGCCTCGAAGGAGGGAGTGTCATGCGCGCGACCATCTTCCAAGCAGCTGCATGGTTGGGGTCTAGTCGAGTAATCTGGCGGGCGAGTTCGAGGGCTTCTTCGCGCTCGCCTGATTCCTCGTGCTCAAGCACGTCGATCCAAAGCATCTCCGCGCTTCGCGCCATAGGCACTGCTCACGAGAAGACGAGATGAATGCTGGGGTGGGGCTGACTCAACGTCGACCGCTGCCTCGGCCCGGTCGGTTGCCACGGAAGCCGCCACGACCTGTGCCTCTGAATCCTGATCGGGTCGGTCGGCTGCTGCTGCCGGGAGATCTTCCTCGGCCCCCACTATCGCGTGAATCTGAAGGTCTTGGACCTCTGCGGTCATTACCTCTCGAGTCTCGTCCACTGTCACCGCCACGGTAGCCACCACGGCTGTTCCCGCCGCGGTTTCCACCGTCGCGTGAGCCGCCTCGGTTGCCTCCACCACTGGAGCCACCTCCGCTAGGACGATTTGCTTGGCAGCGGTTGCATTTGTCACGGAATGCGAAGTTGTTGTTCTTGCACTTAGGGCAATCCCACTCTCCACCGCGATTTCCTCCACGGTCTCCTCCGCGATTATCGCGTCGGT